>Ga0194115_10002015_pt1 | contig 24826 bp, 38 predicted proteins | sample TA2MahsurfametaG_3_FD_148656 | JGI IMG/M metagenome (GOLD analysis project Ga0194115, IMG submission 148656) | Freshwater microbial communities from Lake Tanganyika, Tanzania - TA2015002 Mahale S4 surface | ecosystem: Environmental > Aquatic > Freshwater > Lake | place: Tanzania: Lake... | reverse complement strand
CAAGAACTTCAAGCACCTTCACTGCAACTGAGGGTCAAACAACATTTTCTTTTGCATACAATGTTGGATTTGTTGATGTCTTTGTTAATGGTGTTAGATTAACTGATTCTGAGTTTACTGCAACTAGTGGAACAACAATTGTTTTAAATACATCTTGCCAAGTTGGTGATATTGTAGATATTATTGGATATTCCATTATTGGTATCGGTGCAGGAACTAGTGGAATTGGTGGAATTACAATTAGTGACGAAGGAATTACTGTTGGAAGCGCAAGTGCAGTAACTTCTATCAATTTTGTGGGTGCAGGTGTAACTTCTGTAGGAACTGGAGCAGGAGTTACAGTTACCATATCTGGATTAGGCACAGATACAAATATAGATACGATTGGAATTATCACAGCATCTAAAATTAGAGTTGGTGTTGCAACAACATTCTCTGAAACTTTAGTTGTCAATGGCGGGGCAAGAATTACCGGTATTTTAACCATCGGAACAGGTTCAATCACTTTAGATGGAACTACAAATATAATCAACATTGGTGCTGGTGTTACCATTGATGGTTCTACTGGTATTATTAGTGCAACATCTGTTGTTATGAGTGGTGCAACTTTAGTTTCATCTCAATTTGTAACAACTGGTGTTGGTATTCATACACTTTCTAATGTAGGCATAGGAACCACAAATCCAACATCAAAACTTACTGTAACTGGTGATGGAACTTTTACTGGTGTTGTTACTGCATCATCATTCAGTGGAGCTGGGACAGGTCTCACAAGTATTCCTGCAGGACAACTCACAGGAGCACTTCCTGTTCTTGATGGTTCTGCACTTACTGGTATTATTGCAGCAGGAACTGGTATTGTAGTTAAAGACAGTGGAACACTAGTTGGAACTGCAGGAACCATAGACTTTGGAGATAATCTAACAGTATCTACTATTTCTGCTGGTGTAGTGACCGTAACAGCATCTGCCAGTGGATCATCTCAATTTGTAACAACTGGAGTTGGTATTCATACACTTTCTAATGTCGGTATTGGAACCACAAATCCAACATCAAAACTTACTGTAACTGGTGATGGAACTTTTACTGGTGTCGTAACTGCCACAACTTTTGTTGGTGCCGTAACTGGTAATGTCACCGGTAATGTAACTGGTAATGTCACTGGTAATGCAACGGGTCTTTCTGGAACTCCTAACATTACCGTTGGGACTATAGGTGCTACAAGTCTAAATGCATCTGGTGTTGTAACTGCCACAACTTTTGTTGGTGCTTTAACAGGCACAGCAACAACTGCAACTAATGCTCAAGGGTTAACTGGAACTCCTAATATTACTGTAGGAAGTATCATAGCTTCAAGTCTTAATTCTTCTGGTGTTTCAACTCTTGGTAATACTATTGTTGGTGGCGCAACAACACAACTGGTCGTGACTGGTAATGCTAGAATTACTGGTATCCTTACAATTGGAACTGGTTCTATTACACTTGATGGAACTAATAATCAAATCAATGTAGGAACAGCAGTTACAGTTAACTCTTCTGGTGTAACAGTAACTGGTATCGTAACTGCCACAAGTTTTGTTGGTGCCGTAACAGGTAATGTCACTGGTAATGCAACGGGTCTTTCTGGAACTCCTAACATTACAGTTGGAGCCATTAGTGCTACAAGTCTTAATGTTTCTGGTGTTTCAACTGTTGGTGTCGTAACTGGTGCCACATATTTTGGTGATGCATCACGTATAGTGAGTGGTAAATGGACTCTTGGAGCAGACGGATCTAGTGATTATACCTTTACTGGAATTGGATTTACACAAACAACAAATGACCCTGCTCTCTATCTTGCAAGAGGCGCAGTATATGAGTTTGTGAATAATATGGGTGCTCATCCATTTAGAATTCAAAGCACTCCAAATGGTTCTGCAGGAACTCAATATAATGCTGGTATATCAACTAATGATGTATCAAATGGAACTCTAAGATTCGAGATTCCATTCAATGCTCCGAACACTCTGTATTATCAATGCACTGCTCATGCTGGAATGGGTGGAACAATCACAATTTATCCGTCAATTTAATTAAAAGGCAAATAGTTCACATAATAAATAAAATATAGGAGTTCCACAAACATGGCTATAAATAGAGAGTTATCGCAATTTGCAAGTTTTGTAGAAGTCAACGATACTTCTAGAAATATTGGCATTGCAACGACTGCAACTCCTTTTATTGGTGTAGGAACTACAAATCCAACTGCAAAGTTTGAAGTTGTTGGGCATACAAAACTTGAGACAGTAAATATCTCTGGAGTTTCCACATTCAATAGTAATGTTGGTGTTGTTGGTTTAATAACTTCATCAGATCTAAAAGTTTCTGGAATTGCATCAGTTGGAACATCCATCACAATGTATGGTGCGACTGGTATTATTAGTGCCTATAAGTTTTTTGGTGATGGATCTGGACTTACTGGAACTATTAGTGGAATTGGCATTCGTAGTGAAGGTGTTGATATTGGTTATGGTGCTACGGTTATTGATTTCAAAGGCCCTGGTGTTTCTACAATTACCAATATCTCTGCAGGGATTGTAACAGTATTTTTTGAAGGTGGTGGTGGAAATAGTGTCATCGATAAACAATCATTTAATGTTGGTGCTGCAGGAACAAACTTAGTCACTCTGACAAATCCATACACTGCAGGAAATGTTGATGTTTACTTGAATGGTTTAAAACTATCTTCTGGTGATTTTACCGAAACCTCTGCAAATGTAATCGGACTGACAACAGCAGCAGTTCAAGGAGATACAATTGATGTCGTTTCCTTCAGAAGCGTAGGTTCAATTGGTGATGTTGGACTTAAAGTTCAACAAGACAGTGTTGGAATTGGTACAAGTATCTCAACACTTAATTTTGTTGGTGGAGCAAGCACTTTCTTTGACCGTGGCAATAACATCTTAGATGTTTATATTGCTCAAGGAAGAATTAATAAACAAACATTTAATGTTGGTGCTTCTGGAACTACATTATTAACACTTTCTCAACCATATGAATCCGGTAAAATTGATATTTACCGAAATGGTATTCGTTTAGCATCAGGTGACTTTACGGAAACTTCTTCAACAACTGTTGGGTTAGCAACATCAGCAATCAGTGGAGATGTTATTGAAATCCAATCCTTTATTGGTGGAGTTAATACTTCAGCATTAAGTGTTTTAGATAGTTTAAAGGTAAACGGTGTAACAACCACAACTAATCTAAATACAACATTTGCTACAGTTGGTTCTGGGTTAACCTTTACAACTGGCATTGGAACTAATTTAAATGTAACAGGTATTTCAACTGTACTTACAGAATTTGATGTTGGTATTGGCGCTACAGTCTTTACTGCACAAACCATCGGTTCAGGATTAGTTGGTGTAGGAACTTCAGATCCTCGTTATAGATTAGAAGTTGGTCCTGTTGGAGCTTCTGGAACTTCTTTATGGGTCAATGGTGACACAAGAATTACTGGTATTTTAACAATTGGAACGAGTTCAATAACTTTAGACGGTAGCACCAATGTAGTTAAAGTTGGTTCTGGCATTACAATTGATGGTGGAAGTGGAATTATCAGTGCAACTTCACTTTATGTAAATGGAGCACCATTCTCCTCTGGTGTGGGAATTTCAACCCTTGGTGGAGTAGTTGGTACTGGAATTACTTCCATTACATTTAGAGGATCTGGAATTTCTACAGTAACTGCATCTGCAGGCATTGCAACCATCAATGTTGAAGGTGGTGCAGTTGGATTTAATAAAATTAACTACATTTTCAATTAATCTAAATAGTAAAAAAAGAAACGTCTCATGGCTGCTCCTAATATTGCAAATTTAACAACTATTCTTGGTGTTACTACCTCGTTAAGTTTGACTACTTCGTCACAAACAGTAGTTAGTAATGCTGCTTCAAGTAATAAAGTACTTAAAATTAATACAATTGCAGCATCAAATATCAGTGCTGCTACTGCAAAAGTAACTGTTCGTTATGCTCAAGGTGCTGCTGGTGCTGGAACAACTGTTGCACTTGCAAATGGAATTGATATTACTGCTGGATCAACACTAGTTATTCTTGACAAATCATCCACCGTTTATCTAGAAGAAGCACGTTCACTTACAGCTTTAGCAAGTGCGAACTCAGCAATTGATCTAGTCATATCTTACGAAGATATTACTAACGTCTAATCTTCAATTAAGGTAATTTAAAATGGCAGATCCAAACGCACTCTATTCATATCAAGGGCAAGAACCAAGACCACTTCCTCATGAAATTTCATGGGTTGAAGAGTGGGGACAAATCACCTATAGAACTGATGTAAGTTCTTTCACTGATGAGGAATTAGTAAAAGCAGGATATACTGGACCTTATGAAGTTCCAAATATCAATGTAGATTACCAAAGATTAAGATGGGATAGTGAGATCGTAGATTATATTGTAGAAGATATTTCTGATAAAGAACTTTGGGGTAGAGTTCGTTCAGAAAGAGATCGTAGATTAGCAGAATGTGATTGGACAATGGTTTCGGATGTTCCTATTGGAGTTAATCAAAGAGAATGGGAAATGTATCGTCAAAGACTTAGAGATCTACCAAGCCTTTACGAAAATCCAAAGGATGTAATTTGGCCTTTAAGTCCAGAAGGACGTGCTGATGATGATTTTGATCAACCAAGAGTTTTTAATGATAAATTACGTTGGAGAGTTGATGATTTAGAAAACGAATTGGTTGTTTTAAAAAATCAATTAAATTCTTTAATAGAAGCACAAAATACAAAAGAGTAGGAACATTGAGTTATGGCACCATTTAGACCTACACATCTTAATAAAAGATACTATCCAGGTAATGCCAGTGTGGTTGGACCAACAAAACAAGCAACTTTGGGCATTAGTACAACAACTTGTTGTTCTCTTACGAATGTTTGCGGTGCTTGTTGTTTTACAGATATTGCATTGGGATGTAGATGTAGTTTTTGTTCGTGTCCTTGTTGCAATGTTTGTTGTTGCTGCAAATGCACTGTTTGCACTCAAACTGTTCCTGGTGGAAAATGGAGCAAATGGGAACAATATGAAGCTTCTACAAGAAGCTCTTGGGGAAATAGCAGTACTTCTTCATCTGACACTGCAGTTTGTTTATGTTGTCTTAATGTGGGATTTACTTGTATTGGAAATATTACCGATTACAATGGAATTTTTATTTGTTGTGGGGCCCCGGGCAAATGGTTTATTGCCCCTTCATGTGCACAGACGTATACAAATTGGGAAAATAGAAATAATGCAGTGAGTTGTGCTAACTCTCTGATGGGTTCCCTTGGGTGGTTTGTTCCTAACATAAGCCAACTCCAGAATCCTGGATATGTTTGTAGATCCTATTGGGATTCTTATGGCGGTGAGTACTGGTCTACTTCGCATGGAGATAATGGCGGCCGACGCAGCCTATGCTTTGATAATGGCCAAGTACACGAACGCAGTATATTTAATTCTAACCTGACCCGAGCCTTCAGAAACTCATAATACTCATAATAATTAATTATTAAAAATTGTCTATATATGAAATAAAAAGTTATTATATCAATGACTATTAACCACGAAAAAAAACTTATATTCATCCATATTCCCAAAAATGCCGGAACTTCCATTATTACGGCAATGGGAATTGAGAATATGATTGGATTACTCAAAGATTAGTCAAAGGTGACTTTGAACCCATTGAAAACTCACCATACTATCAGTTTCCCTATACGATTGAAGAACTGACTGAAGAAGAAATTGCAATCAATCGTGAAAAGAAAAGACAATTGGATTGGATACCATTCCGTGAACAAAGAGACCAACTTCTAAGAGAGAGTGATTGGACACAGATTGGTGATTATAGTTTGATAAGTTCTGAAGAAAAGGCATTATGGGCAGAGTATAGAGAAGAACTCAGAGACTTGCCGGAGACTTATCCGGATTCTGATGATATTGTTTGGCCTTCAAAACCACAAACCTAAATAAATTGAAATGATATTATGACTTATAAATAACTAGAAAAGAAGAAAGATGACAAGAGCGGCCGACGTTGCAAATTTTACATCTGGTATTGGTTCCGCAACATCACCAACTACAATTGGTGCTGGATTTACCGTAACTAATAGTGGTGATGTTACAGTTGGTGGAGCACTAACAGCATCCAGTTTAAACGTCACTGGATTAGTTAAAGTTGGTTCCGGAATTACAATTGATGGTGTTAGTGGAATTATAACTGCGACAACAATTAATGCTACCAATTTTGTTGGTAATGGTAGTGGATTAACCGGAGCAGGTTCTACTGTTTCTGACGACACTTCAACAAACGCAACTTTTTATCCACTATTTACCCAAACAACTTCGGGAACAGTTACTTCTTCCGGAATTTCTACATCTAAACTATCATTTAATCCTTCAACAGGAACTTTAACCGCAACAAAATTTGTTGGAGATGGTTCCGGATTAACTGGAGCTGGTTCTACTGTTTCTGACGACACTTCAACAAACGCAACTTTTTATCCAGTATTAACCCAGACAACTACTGGAACCATTACAAGTTCTAAAGTTTCAACCACAAAACTTTCATTTAATCCATCTACGGGGATATTAACTGCTACATCTTTAGGTGGAAATCTTGCAAATACACTTACTTTAAATACTTCTGGAACCGGTCTTACAGGTTCCACCACATTTAATAATTCTGGAGCAGCAACATTCACAGTAACTTCTAATGCAACTTCTGCGAATACTGCATCTGCAATCGTTGCTAGAGATGCCTCAGGAAACTTTACTGCTGGTACTATTACTGCAGCATTAACTGGTAACTCAACAACAGCAACTACTCTCCAAACTGCGAGAGCAATTAATGGAGTTTCTTTTAATGGTTCTGCGGCTATTGAAGTAAATCCTTCCTCTGGAGCATATTCAAATGGATATGGGGCAAGAACAGTAAGTACTTCTGGACCAGGTGGGGGAAGTGATGGTGACATTTGGTATCAATACTAAATACAAAAAGATAATTAATTACATAAGAAAAATTAAAATTCAAACTCATGAATAATACATATTGGATGCCAAATACTCTTCCAGAATTTACAGAATCTTGGAATGAGTTGCAATCTAAAAAAAAATATTTAACACCTGAAAAAGTTATCAGAGAGCATCCTAAATGGTTTTATGAAAATAAATCTTACGTATGTGATGAATACCTTTATCAGAATGAAAATTGGAAATTGATAATAGATAATTATCCAGAACTTCCGGAACAAGTATTTCCTGTAAACGAAAAAGGTTTTCTTTGTGGATATCCAGAAGAATTTTATGTTGAGAAATTAGATATAAACTCTTGGATTATGAATGAAAAAACTTGTGAAGTTCTTTATGAAGTTTATAAAATAAAAGAAGAAAAAAAACCAGTTTTATCATTTGATGAAGAATGCGAACTTCTAAAAAATATAGAAGACTCGACTATTGACAAAAAATCAATGACATTGACCAGGCATTGGAAAATTAATAAATTATCTACAGAACAAGTAAGACATAAATTAAGTATGAAATATAGAGAATTTCGAACATGGAGAGATTATCAACTTTTACAAACAGATTTTAGTTTTGTATATGCAATGGAAAAAAGTATTTCTGTATCTGATGAACTAAAAATTTATAGACAAAAATTAAGAGATCTGACACAAATTTTTTCAGAAGATGATGTCAAATCAATGAATTTGCCCGAAGATCTTGATACATGGAATAGAAACAACATTCCAGAATATTCTTCTTGGTATATCAATTGAAAGTGAGGTAAAAAATTATGTCAATTTATACAAAAACATCAGGAGTTTGGAGAACTCTCACTTTTATATATAATAAAGTATCCGGATCTTGGAGGACAACACTTAACGGATACATAAAGTATGCTTCTGCTTGGAGAACTACTTATACAGCACCACCCTTCTCAGTAAGTTCTCCTGGAGCCTCAACTTTTGGATCAGCTGGATATAATTATATCCAATGGAATTATAGTGCTCCAACTCCACAATATTCAATGACAATATCAGGAAGACCAAAATCAGTTGAGGTTTTTTTAGTTGCTGGTGGTGGAGGAGGTGGAGGTTCTGGGGGAGATAGAGCAGGATCCGGTGGTGGTGGTGGCGGAATTGTCTACCATAGAGCTTTTGAATTAACTCCTGGACCATATACAATTCAAGTAGGTGGTGGTGGTGCTGGAGGACCAGGTGGTCCTGGTGGTGGTGGACCCAATGGTGAGCAAGGTGGACCAACTTACATTTCTGGCCCGGGTGGATCTCTATACGCTGATGGTGGTGGTCGTAGTAGAAATAGTGGAGGATCTGGAGGAGGAGCTAACCATGATACTTGTTGTGGAACTGGAGCAAATCAACCCGGTCAAAATTCAGGATATACCCCACTTCCATCTCCTGTATTTCAACAATGGGGAAATCCGGGAACAGGTGGGGTTGGATTTGGATATGGATGGACGGGATGCGAAAGTGAAGGTGGTGGAGGAGGAGCAGGGGGAACTGGAAATCCAGGAAATAGCACTCCCAATGGATGTGGGAATTCTGGTAATGGCGGACCCGGATTAAACTTTCCACAGTTTCCACCAGGAGGACCATTTTCTGCTGGTGGAGGTGGTGGTAATGGTGGTCCTCAAAATGCTCCTGGATCTGGATTTAGTGGAGGATCTGGTGGATCTGGTGCAGGTAATGGTGGAAGTGGTCCAGGTTCAAATGGAAATCCAGCTAATACACTAGGATCTGGGGGAGGAGGTGCTGAAAGCGGACAGCATGGAGGTTCAGGGCAACCCGGAATAGCTTATATTAGATATCAATAATTTATTAAATTTTTATTATGAAATTTTTTAGAAAATATTGGTTTAAAAATTATGTTTATGTTGAAGATAAATTTTTAAACAAAAAAACGTGTCAATCATTTATTGATGCTTTTGAATTTAGAACTGATTTACAAGCACCTGGGCAAGTGATGCTTCCAAGTGGAGAAGATGCAATTTTAAGCTCTAATAAAAAATCTACAGATATTGGTTTGTGTTTTTATAACTACAACTTATTAAATTTGGGTGGAGAATTTGTATTTCCAATTGAAGAATTTAAATCCAAAATTAACTCAAGTTTAAAAAGATATAAAGAAAAATATATTCAAATTAATAATATCAATAAGTGGGATATTTATCCAAGATTTAATATTCAAAGGTATCATCCGGGAGAAGCTTATTTTGGATGGCATTGTGAAAAAAACACTAAGGATGTGGATTACATTAAAGAAAGAATGCTAGTATGGACTGTGTATTTAAATACAGTGACTGATGGTGGAAATTTAGAATTTCAATCACCATATATGAAAATACCTGCGGTAGAAGGAAGATTATGTATTTTTCCCGCAGAATGGACACATACTCATAGAGGAGTTGTAAGTAAAACACAAACAAAGTATATAATTACTGGATGGTTTAATTATGAATGACCACTGCATTATTGATAATTTAATTAGTGAGGAAAGTCAAGATAAAATTGAAGACTTACTATCAGATAAAAATTTTCCTTGGTTTTATATAAATGGAACTATTTTTCCAAAGAAAAATGGATTAGTTCCTAATAATGATGATACTGGATTTTTTAATCATTATTTTATACAAAACAATGAGCATTTTAGTGAACATACTGAAAAAATAATAAGTTATTTTAAAATACATGAATATGAAATAAATCATTTTTTAAATAAAAATAATTTTTTTAATGTATCTTTCAGTGATATTTTAAGATTACAATCTAATTTTCTTTTGGGGGGAAATAAATTTGCATTGAGAAGAAAAACACCATTTCATGTTGACTCTAAAGAAAAGCATATTGTTTTAATTTATTATGTGAATAATGCTGATTCCGGATCTAAAACTATTTTAAAAAATAAAATATCAGTTTCTCCAAAAAAGGGCAGAGGGTTATTTTTTATTGGAGATATTGAGCACAAAGTAATTTTACCAAAAACGAATAGAGTTGTTTTAAATTTCAATTTTAAATTTTAAGTTGACTAAGATTTTAAATTCATTTATAATTCATATGTGAAATAATAAAAAAATCCAAAACAAATCCAATAAAAATTTTAGGAAAAAAAATTATCAAAGATTTAAGGCATATGATATTCATGCCATTCCATAACAATATATTTCATCTTCATTGCAGCATATTGTATTACGGATTGTCCTTTTTTAAAAGAACGTATATAATAACATTATAGTATGCTATAAGATATGAAAATTTTTGATGATGTTGTCAGTGAAAAAAGGTCTAACAAAATAGAAAATTTTTTATTAGGTCAAGATTTTCCTTGGTTTTTGATTAAAAAAAGTTCAGGAAAAACAAAAGAGATAAAAGGATTTTCTGATACGATTCAATTTGAACATCATTTTATACAGGATAGTAAAATACATTCTAATGCCATTCACCCATTGATGGAGATGCTTGATTGGAATAATGTCGTCAAAAAAACGCAAATATCTCCTGCAATTTTGCGAATGAAAAGTAATTTGTTATTGAAAACACAATCAACACCAAATACTCCTCACATTGATTTTACCCATCCACATACTGTTTTATTGTATTATGTAAATGATAGTAGTGGGGAAACTATTTTTTATGATAAAAACTTAAAAGTCATCAATGAAATAACTCCTAAAAAAGGAAGAATGGTTATATTTGACGGGAATACGTATCACTCAAGCACTCCACCACAAGTAAATGATTTCAGGTGTGTAATTAATTTCAATCTCAATAATATTTGACACCTCTCCTCAAAATGATATATAACAAACCTGAATACACTATTTTTACATGGCATTTCAAACAATTTGGTATTTTAGTGATCTACCCGAAGAAATAGTAGATATTATTGAAAAAGATTTAACAGAAAATTTTGATGATCAAATGGCAGACTCCAAATTGCAAGGAGATGCCCTTAATAAGGATAAACGAAACTCACAAAATGCTTGGATCCCAACCACACATTGGGTTGGTGGATTCGTATGGCATTATATTGAACGGGCAAACCGTGAGAACTTCCTGTATGATCTCCGTTGTATTGATGGTGAATCAATGCAGTTCACGAAGTATGAGGCAGGACAGTTTTATGGTTGGCACAACGACGCAGGACTTGCAACTCAATACAAACCCGTAAGTGTTGGTAATCGCCAGGATGGTCTTGCACAAGATTTCCTAAATGAAAACATTGAGCTTGTAAGGAAACTTTCTTTCGTAGTTCAACTGAGTGACCCTGATGATTATGAAGGCGGAAACCTACAACTTTTGGACGAAGCGGGGAATAGTTATATTGCACCTCGTAAGCGTGGCACAGTGATTCTATTTGATTCTCGCACCCAGCATAGAGTTCTTAAAGTTACAAAAGGAATCCGTAAGTCACTAGTTGGCTGGACGGTTGGGCCCCGTTGGAAGTGAGGTAGAAAATGGCAGAACCAATGACAGAAGATCAAATTAATTTTCAAGAAAAAATTAATTCAGGTACTACATGGACTCATAACGAATTCTTTGAAAAAAACGGATACCTTGTTATTAAAAACTTATGGGATCCAGAAGAACTCTATCACCCTCTTCCCGAAATTAAGGGTCAATTGAATTATTGGGGTAAAAATAATGACCAATATTCTTATACCCCAATAGAAAATCAAGTTGAAGGATCTCTTGCACGTTACTGGCATCCACAGTATCGTCAAATCCATTCTGGTATTCGTATGAAACTAGAAAAAGAATTAGGTCGTAAACTTTATAATACTTACTATTACGACAGGTATTACTTTCCTGGGCAGGAATTAACAAAACATGCAGATCGTGATGCCTGTGAGATTTCTGTAACGGTTCATATCAGCACTAATCTAACTGGTAAAGATGCTGATTGGCCCATTTGGATTAAAACTCCTGATACTTATGCAGATAAAAAGAAAACACAGATTTTAGTTCCTGGTGAAAATCGTTCAGTGATCCTTAAAGCAGGTGATGGAATGATCTATAAAGGATGTGAAAGACCACATTGGCGTGATCCAATGCCTGATAAAAATAAAATAGGAAAGTGGGTAAATAAAAATCAAAAAACTTATTACCATCAAATTTTCTTCCATTATGTTTTGCAAGATGGATTACGTGCTCATTGTGCGTGGGATAGATCAAACTAAATAAAATATTCTAAATAATAAAGAACATATAGTAATTGGTCAAAAATGACAATCCAAATTGGATCTACAGTTGTCATTGATGATAACAGAAATTTAGTTAATATAAGTTCCGGTGCAATTGTAGGTGTCCAATCTGCAGGAAATGTTGTTGGTGCGGGAGCAACAACAATTAACTTCATTGGTTTAGGAAATACTTTTAATTATACCACATCATCAAAAATCATCTATATATGATATAATTAATTTACTTATTTGAAAAAAATCATGAACTTAATGCCAATTTATTCAACTCCAATTTGGCAAACAGAATATCCAGAGTTTGAAGAACAAAAAGAAATTATTCTTGGTGCATGTAAAAGATACCGACAAGAAAATCCAGAATCAAATAGAAAATCAAATGTTGGTGGATATCAATCCCCAAAATTTCTTCATGCAAAAGAAGAATTAGCACCACTTTTTAATTATATTGCTGCCCTAGCAAATAATGCAGCAGAAGATTTAAATTTTGTAGAAAGAGATGTTTTTATAACCAGTTCTTGGGTTAACTTCAATGATACAAGACAAGCAATGAATGCCCATCATATTCATGGTGATGTTTTTTCTGGTGTTTTTTATCTTAAAGCACCAGAAGGTAGTGGAAAACTTTGTGTTATTAATCCAGGGATTAATTTAATGTGGACAGGATGCAGTTTGGTTAATGAAAAAAATCAATTTACTGCAGAAAGTGTAAAAATTGAACCAGAAGAAGGTCAAATTATCCTTTGGCCTTCATATATTCCTCATTCTGTTGAAACCAATGATCATGATGAAGAAAGAATTTCAATTTCATTTAATGTAATTATGATTCCAAAACAAAGTAATTCTTCAGAAGAAAATAATTAATTGATATGATGAAGTCATACTATTTCATATCTGGTCTTCCAAGGTCTGGATCTACGTTGCTTTCTGGTATTTTAAAACAAAATCCAGATTTTTATGCCGACATTGCATCACCAGTACAAACAATTACAGAAACTTCAATTGATAATATCACAAGTTCAGAAACTAATCTTACATCTACAGAAGATCAAAGAAAAAATTTAATGTATGGAATTCTTGATGGATACTATAAACATATAGATAAACCTGTCATCTTTGACAGTTCAAGAGGTTGGACAAAAAAAACAAATTTTCTTAAAGCACTTTTCCCTTATACAAAAATTTTATGTCCTGTTAGAGATATTGTATCCATTCTCAATTCATTTGAAGTTATTTCTTCTAAAAATCCATTTCATACCAAAACATTTGCTAACCATACGGATAATGTATTCGCAAGATGTGATGATATGATGGGTAGGAATGGAGGACTTGTTGCAGGTTCTTGGATTTCATTGCAAGAAGGATACGCACTAAATCCAGAAATGATACTGCTTATTGAATATGAAAATTTATGTAAATATCCAGAAAAAACTATGAAAGAAATTTATAATTTCTTAGAAAAACCTTATTATGAACATGATTTTAAAAATGTTGAATACTCAAATGAAACTTTTGATAAAACCTGTAACTTAAAAGATCTTCATACTGTTAAAAGGAAAGTAGAGTACAATCCACCAAAAAATATTTTTCCTCCGGAGATAGTTAAAAAATATAAGGAAATGGGTATGGAATTTTGGAGGGATGGATATAAACCAAATGCGGATATCATTACCAAATTAGACAAAAAATTCATCGAGTACAAATGAAAATTATCAACATTGATGGTGGAATAGGTAGAGTAATTACAGCACTTCCAGCACTTCTCAAATATCACAAAAATCATTCAGATGAAGACTGGTATGTTAATATTTTTGGTTGGGATTATGTCCCTTTAGGTATTACAGAACTTCAAGAAAGAACTTTTAATCCAGATACAAAAGGTGTTTGGGAAAATATTTTTATGAAAGCAGATGAAGTCATTTCTCCAGAACCTTATCGTCTTCCAAATTTTTATAAGGGAAAAATATCTTTAGCAGAGGCTTTTGATGAGATTATTAACGAAACTGAAGATCACTCTGATTTGGAATATGAAACTCTCAATCTTTCTCAAGCAGAAATTCGTAGAGGTCAAGAAATCATTTATAACGCATATGAAATGCAAAAAAAAGAACAAACAATTGTTATTAATCCTTATGGATCAACTGCTCAAGTATGTCCTGTGGGGGTCTATGACGATAGTTTGAGATCATTGCCAGAGAATATGTTTAATAAACTTTGCGAACTTCTTGCAAAAGATTACAACATTATTTACATGGGATATCCTCATCTTCTTTCCGAAGATAATAAATTCGTATATGTTCCTCAACCAGATCTTCATATTCGTGACTGGATGGGAGTAATATCTCAAGTTGATTATTTAGTTGGTTGCGATAGTGTGGGACAACATATTGCAAGAGCAACAGGCACTCAAGGATGTGTAATTATGGGTGGAACTGATGCAATTAATATGTCATATCCTGATTATTTTAGAATTATTCAAAGAAAAAAACCACTATATTCTCCAATGAGAATTTCTGGATTACAGTCCAACATGGCAGAAAGATTGAACAAGGAATGTATGGAATACACTGATGATGAAATTTTGAATATATGTGAAAAAATCAAGGAAGATTTAATAGGCATTTTGAATGGCAATAGAATTTGATACTTTTAGTAAATCAGCAAAAGGTGGAACAGAGATTATTAAGTGTGAGATGCAAAATAGATTACCGAAAGAATTTTTAAATAAATTTCAAATTATTACAGATAGATTTGAAAATTTAGATGAAACAAAAATAAGAATTTATTGGTCACACCTAAATCCAGAAATTAATGAAAAATTATTAAAAAATTTAAAATATAAAAATACAAAACCATTATCTAATGGTGGTTGGAGAAATTTTCACAAACTTGTGTTCGTTTCTCATTATCAAATGGAAAATTGGATTAAAACTTACAATATCCCAAGAAATTATTGCATTGTAATAAAAAATGCAATAAATCCAATTCAATTTCAAAAAAAACCAAAAGATAAAATTATATTAACATATAATGCAGTTCCAGATAGAGGTCTTTCTCTGTTAGTTAATGTTTTTGAAAAATTGTGCAGTGAACATGATAATATTGAACTTAAAATTTATTCTTCTTGGGAAATTTATGGAATGAAAACTTTACAAAAAAAGTATGAAAATAGCACTTTATATCAAAAGTTAGAAAATCATCCAAAAATTAATAATATTGGTTATGTATCAAATGAAAAAGTTAAAAAATCATTAGCATATTCTCATATTTGTGCTTATCCAAATATTACACCAGAAACTTCTTGTTTATCACTTTTAGAGGCAATGAGTGCTGGTTGTTTATGTGTTCATCCTAATTATGGAGGTCTTCCAGAGACAGCATCTAACTGGACAATGATGTATCCATATCATGAAAAAATTATTTTGCATGAAGAAAAATTTTATTATGTTTTAAAAAAAGCAATAAATATTGTCAATGATCAAGAAATTCAAAGTCATTTAAAAAAACAAAAGGAATACGTAGATTATTTTTTCAATTGGGAAAAGAGAATACAAGAATGGATTGAATTACTTAAAGATTTGGAAAATTTATCTCATAAAAAAATTTTAAAATCAAATTCATTTTTATATCAATGACTAAAAAATATACAAATATTTTTGAGATATTATTCAGAAAAAATCATTTCATTCCTCAATGAATATTTTATTAAAAGATGAAAATAATAAAGATATTCTTTTAGACTCCACTCAAAAGCATCAAATTATGATGGAGTGGGAAAAACCTTATATGGAAGCTTGTATTCAAAAACTTCAACCATTTGGTGATGTTTTGGAGATTGGTTTTGGTTTTGGATACTCAGCAACAGAAATACAAAAATTTCCAATTAATTCCTATACTGTAATTGAATGTGATGAGAAAACATACCAAAGAGCACTAGAATGGAAAAAACAATATAATCACCCAATTAATATTATTTTTGGTAGATGGGAAGACATTTATAAAATATTACCAAAATTTGATTGTATATTTTTTGATGATTATGATATAAAACATTTGGAACTTTGCAAAATAAACCCAAACATTCCATGTAGAAATATATGTTTTTTAAATGAAATAAAAAGTAACTTAAAAAATTATGTAAGGTTTTCTTTTTATTGTGCTGTAAGTGTGAATGAATTAAAAAAATATAAAAATGAATGGAATTATTTTTTAAAAGATTATTTGAGTATTATTTCCTTTGAAGAATTTGAAATAAACGTCCCAGAAAATTGTAACTATATTGTTGATCAAACTTTATATTGTCCCACAATTACAATTAAAAAAAAAATTAACTATCAATGAAATGATAAAACCAATACAAGTATTTTTAAGACACTGTTACTATTCTAAATTACAAGAATTACCAGATAGAACAAGACCAACTTGGTTTAGTAAATTCAAAGCATTTAAAAATTTTAAAAATACTTTAGATCCAAAACTTGTGGATTATCATATTGTATATGATGAGTTTTATGGGAATATTAAAAATACTTTTCTTAATGATGAACCAAATGTAAAAATTGTGAACTATGGTTCAGAATGTGATAGTTTTATAGAAACAATGAACTATGTTATTTCTAAAAATTATTCAGATGATACAATCATTTATTTTTTAGAAGATGATTATTTACATCGTCCAAACTGGTGCAAAATACTTTTAGAGGGATTTACTCTAAATCCTGCATATGTAACCTTGTATGATTTTGATTATTTTTTAAATAGTGATTTTTTTTGTAAAATTTTTACAACACAAAGCACACATTGGAGAGCTGTTCCTGCAACTACAAATACTTTTGCCTGCAAATATTCCACATTATTAGAAGACTATGAAATTCATAAAGAATATTCAGAAAATGGAATAAAAGAAAAAGATGGATTTCATTTTTCCAAAGATTATGATAAATTTTGGAAGTTAAGTCAAGAGCATGAAAAATTTATCGTATCTTGTCTTCCTGGATATTCAACTCATTGTGATGCAAATCATATTTCCCCATTTATAGATTGGGGAGAAATAATCAACAATGAGCATAAAAACATCAAAATAAATAAAATCATATATGACTACAAATAACTTATTATAAATAACTAAAAAGATTATAAGATGACAAAAGCACGGGACATATCTCGTTATGGTTTAGGTGTAGGAATTCAGTCTGCGAGTTCTGTTATTGCTGGAGTTGGCATAACCCAACTAAACTTTATTGGCACAGGTAATACCTTTAGAGTTTCTGGCGGAACAGTTGATATTAGTATTCAAGGTGGTGGGGGTGGTGGTGTTTCTACCACTGGTATTTTGTCATGTAGAGCTGTAGCAAACTCAGCATTAATTTTTGAAAGTCTTGATTTGGGTGATAGTTTTGCACAAGGAACAAATTATGCAATGATTGGACCTATTACTATCACAGGAACTGCAACTACAGTTACTGTAGGTGCTGGTGTATCATATGTTATCGTATAACAGGAGAATTTATGTCAGTACTTAGAGTTCAAAGTATAACAAATGAAACGGGAACTGGTCCAGTAGAGTTTACCAGAGGAGCAACTTTTGCAAGTGGATCTCCAACAATTACTCAAAGTGTGATTAATATGAGTACAACTGGTGTTGCAACAATAACTGAGATTAAACTATCATCTGGATTATCTGTTGGAATTTTAACAGCAACGACATTTTCTGGTTCAGCAGCAGGTATCACTAACATTCCTGGTGGAACATTAACAGGAAAAGCCATCGGTCTTCATCTAATAACCTGAGGAAAGAACAATGCCATCACAAATCAGAGTAGATAGTATTACAGACGTAAATGGCACCGGTGCAGTCACATTATCTTATGGTGCTTCAATTCCATCTGGACAATTATTAAATGTTCAGGGGGACTTAAATATTTCTGGAATAGCAACTGTTGGTTTTTTAACAGCAAAAAATGCCAATATTATAGGTGTTATTACAGCAACTTCATTTGTTGGTAATGGTTCCCAATTAACAAATGTCCCTGTAGTAAGTTCATCAAAATCTATTGCTCTTGCAATTATAGGTAGTTAAAAATGGCAAGACTTAGAGTTAATTCAATTGTTAATAGAAATGATAATAACACTGTTCAATTATCATATGGAGCAACAGTTCCATCTGGTCAATTATTGAATATCCAAGGAAATTTAAATATTTCTGGAATAGCAACTGTTGGATTTTTAACAGCAAAGAATGCTAATATTACTGGAATAATTACAGCAACTACTTTTAGTGGAAATGGTTCCCAATTAACAAATGTCCCTGTAGTAAGTTCATCAAAATCTATTGCGTTGAAGATGATACTAGATCCATTGCCTCACCGAGCATGAGAATTCGTTCTGATTCAATTGTAAATAAAAATAATAATGGTGAGGTTCAGTTTATCACTGGAGCATCAACTGGTGAAGGACAACCAATCATTGTCCAAGGAAACTTAAATATTTCTGGGATTGCTACAGTTGGTTTTTTAACAGCAAAAAATGCTAATATTATTGGAATAATTACTGCAACTACTTTTAGTGGAAATGGATCTCAGTTAACTAATATTCCTGTAGTAAGTGTTTCAAAATTAATTGCATTGAAATTAATAATTGGAGATCATCCCCATAGATCTTAAATAATATAAATAAATAGAGTTACAAACACACGTTAAGATAAAAACATGGCTGCTCCAAATATTGTAGGCGTAACAACTATTCTTGGCATTACCACATCCCAAACTTTAGGAACAACTGCGACAACTATTGTTAGCAATACTGCTGGAAGTGGAAAAGTATTTAAAATCAATGCAATTGTAGCTGCAAATAAAACTGCTTCAACTGCAACTGTTACTGTAAGGTATAATGATGCAGCTGCTGGAGCAGGAACTACTCTGGCAATTGCAAACGGTATTGATATTGCGACTAAATCCACTCTTGTTATTTTAGATAAAGCATCTTCAATTTATTTGGAAGAGGCACGTTCACTTACTGCTTTATGCGGAACAGCAAGTGCAATTGATTTAGTTGTATCTTACGAAGATATCACCAATCTTTGATAATTAATAAGGGAGAAATTAAAAATGGCCGATCCAAACGCACTTTATTCTTATCAAGGTGGAGAGCCACAACCTCTTCCTCACGAAATTTTTTATCAAGAAGGTTGGGGAGCAACCAACTTCAGACAAGGTGTAGAAACTTTTACTAATGAAGAACTTGCAAAAGCAGGATATACTGGACCATACACAAAACCAGAATTTGATGCGGATGTTGAAATTCAAGCATGGAGTTCAGAAGAACAAAATTGGATTACCACATCAATTCCAGATGAATTTTTTTGGAATAGATTGAGAGGACAAAGAGATTTTCTTTTAAGTTCAACTGATTGGGTTGTTATTAAAGCAAAGGAAGAGGGAACAACTCTTTCTACTGCTTGGAAAACTTATCGTAAAGATCTTAGAGATCTTCCTTCTAACACAACTGATCCAAAAAATGTAACTTGGCCAACTCAACCAGAGTAAAAATATGGCACCATTTAGACCCTCTAATTTAAATACTAGACTTGTAAGTCCTACTGGAGGCAATGGAGGAGTTATTGGTCCTAGGACTTGCCCATTTAACCCAATAGCATTAGGTTGTAGATGTGACAATGTACCTGGAGCTGGTAGGTTTAATTTAAACGAAATATATTGCCAAGCAAAAAATCCACCCTCTGATTGCAAAGGGTTTCTAATTTGTTGTTCAGGAACATGTAAATACTTTATTGCACCTTCTTGCACAGAAGTAGCTAGGCCCGCAGGGACAGGTGGAGGAACAGTTGATGACGCAGTGACAGTAGCAAACTCTTGTATGGGATCTTGTGGATGGTTTGTGCCCCAACTTGGTATGTTAATGACTTTTGGGCAATGTTGGAGATATTGGGATGCAAGAACTCAAACTACTATGACTTACTATGGAACCAATTATTGGTATAGGTCAAGCGACTCACACGGGCAAGGATGGTGGGTAACAAGAGCAGATGACACTAATTATGGAAATAATGGTATTAATAACAATAATATTTCTGTCCGTGCTTTTAGATGCACACCAACTTAAAATTTGTTTTAAATAAAATTAAGTGATATAATTAAATTTATTTGTTATGATGAAATCATACTATTTTATTTCTGGACTTCCAAGATCAGGTTCTACATTACTTTCTAGTATTCTTAGACAAAATCCAGAATTTTATGCTGACGTAACATCACCAATTGTGATGTTTATAGATAATGCTATAGATATGATTTCTAAATGCGAAAATAATTTTACTATAGAAGAAATTCAAAGACAAAATATAATATATTCAATTTTTGATGGTTATTATAAACATATAGATAGTCCAATAATTTTTGATACTTCTAGAATTTGGACGCAAAAAATTAGTTTGCTTCAAAAACTTTTTCCATACACAAAAATTTTATGTCCAGTTAGAGATATTGTATCTATTCTTAATTCATTTGAACATGCTGTATTAAAAAATCCATTTTACAAAACGCCAATAACAAAAGATGCGGAAAATGTATTTTCAAGATGCAACGTATTGATGGACGAAAGAAATGGAATTGTTATTAATCCTTTAATTTCACTTAAGGAAGGGTATGCATTTAATTCGGAAGTAATTCATTTTATTGAATACGATGAATTGTGCAAAAATCCAGAGAAAACGATGAGAAAAATATATGAATTTTTAGAAAAACCATATTATGAACATGACTTCAATAATGTAGAATACAAAAATGAAAACTTTGATAGGTCTTGTAATCTTAAAGATTTGCACAAGGTTAGAAAAAAAGTTGAGTATAATCAAACAAAGTGTATTCTTCCACCAGAAATAGTAGAAAAATTTAAAAATATGAATTTAGAGTTTTGGAAAGAACCATATAAGGTACAATCATATACTCTAGATATAATTGATAAAAAAAATATTAATTACAAATAATTTAAACATATCCAATGAATATTCAACATAATGATTTTCCTTTTTATCACATAGTAATTGATGAAGTTTTCTCTAAATCAATATTACCCTCAATTTATGAGGAAATAAATTTATTAAAAAAAGAATTTAAACCACCCGAATTTACAGAATCTGCTAAACAGAACGGAAAAATTTTAAAAAAAAATAAAGGAATTTTTTTACAAGAATCAAAAATTTTTGGTGATTTAAAAATTATTAATCATATTGACAACATATCAAAAAAAGTTGGTCATGATAATAATTGGAAAAATAAAACATTTCAAAGAATGTATAAAACTTTGATGTGGGGGAGTGATTTATTAAATCATTACAGTTCAGACGATTATTATCTTCCGCATTTTGATGGGGGAATATTTAGTATGGTTACTTTTTTATATGAAAATTATGATATTCATGAAGGAGGTGATTTGCATTTTCCAGAGCATAATTACACACACAAATGTAAAAATAACCAATCAATAATATTTTTTGCAAAAGAAATTCACGAAGTAACAAAATTAAAAGGTGATGAAAATATTAATAGATATAGCATCGTAACATTTTCAAAATATAACGAACAACTTGAGGGAAGAAGATCTTATTCCGATGCAACAAAAGAATTTAATAACATTTTATACACATAAAGTTCCAAATTTAAACAAAGTTTTTAGAAAATTTGAAGAAAGTTCTGGATACGCATACTTTATTTTAAATGCAAATTTTTCCAGTGATTTATATAATCATTCAGAAAATGTTATTAATATTTGTCCAGAAGAAGGAAAATTATTTGCAACAGAATTAAAATTAATGAATAGTTATGAAAATTCTATAGAAATAATGTCTATTGTTGAACCACATAAATCTTTACAAAATTCATTTACCATAGTTAAAAAAGTAACTGATTACAATATATACTCCATCAGTGCGTAAAAAAATATTTTTATTTTTAGATAAAGTAATTTAATCTTCAATGATCTTGCACCAAATTCTCATAAACTCATCCAATACTATACCAAAACTTCCAGAGTATATTCAATTTACTCAATTTCAAATTCAAAATTTATATCCCAATCACGATTATCATTTATATTCTGGTAAAGAAATAGAAAACATTCTTAAAAATAATTTTCCAAAAGAAGTATTATTGTCATACCACTCACTCAAACCTTATGCATATAAAGCAGATCTTGCAAGATATTGTCTTCTTTATTTGTATGGAGGTTTATATATTGATCTAAGTCTTTTGTGTCTTCATCCTTTAAGTTTGGAAGATGCAAATTTTTTTGCATTTAGAGATCTACCAGAATTTTCAGATCCTTGGTGGTCAGTTAACAATGCAATCATTTATTCTAAACCAAAATCAAATATTATAAAAACAGCAATTGATTTAGTGGTTAATCATTGCAAAGATCAATTTTATGGAGTTTCTGCAATTGATGTGAGTGGACCCACTTTATTGGGAAAATCTATTATGAGATCCCAAGAAAATTTTGATAAAGTATTTACTAATGGTCAAGTTAGTCATATAAAAATTAAAGACATAAACATTGAAGAAGAAACTTTAAATTTATTTGGATATGATACAAACAAACTTACTGGTTTTGTATTAGATAAAGATAAAAAAATAATTGCATTAAGAAAACCAAGTAGAGGTGGTGATATTGCTTCTCTTGGATTTGAAGGAACAAATAATTATGTTGATATGTGGTTGAATAGAGATGTCTATGATGAAATCACAAAAATTAATACATTAAAATATTTCTATTCTTGACCCAAACCTAAATAATGCATTAAATGATGCAGACAAATGATTGATATCAATTATGATGAAGCGTCTAAAGAGTTTTATGTGTCTTTTCAAGGAAAAAGATACGCTATTGCAAATCAAGACCTAAAAAATCTCAAAGATAAAATAAACTCCATAGAGACGAGTTCTTTATCCCACCAAAACAATGAACATCAAAACTTGCTCTAAATGTGGAGCACGATGGATTTCTGACCAACTTTACTGGTCTAATGGTAAAACTGGAAAGGAAGAAGATTTAGCAGGTCTTGTTTGTAACAAAGTAAAAGACACAAACTGCATTAATCCCAAGTTAGGAGATGAAACAGGAGAAACTTTGAAAAAGAGACTTCAAAGAATGGAGGAGTTTCATCAAAAGATGTTAAGTGACATATAATTTATCTTCAAACTTAACAAAGCAATTCTAAAGACATTTTTGATAATTGTCAAGGTAATTGACAGAAACTTCTTAGTCGTATAGAATGACTTCAATTGAGATGTTGTAATGTCTTTTACAAATAGTTCACTTTTAGAAGCAGAGTGCCAGAGGTTTTATGTCACTCACGATGAGATGTGGGCTGCAATTCCTTATGGTGACAACTTTATGGTCATTAATAATGGGCAACAAATCAAGCAGTTTGTAACTCTTAAAGAGTGTGTTGATTTTATTACTATCAAACATCAGAAAAAGAGAACAAGCAAGAGAAAGAGTGAAGTAACGATTGACCAGTTTTGTTGATATGACAGACTATAAAGTAATAGATAATTTTCTTGAAACTGAAAAATTTCTAAAAATTAAAAATTCAATTTTAAATCCAAATTTTTCGTGGAATTTAACTCCATCCGTTTCTAATTTGAAAGAAAATTTAGAAGTTACTAGTTCATATTATTTTACTCATCTTTTTTATTCTGGATTTAACGTTGATCCAAATTGTTATATTTTTGGTGATATTTTAAATCAATTGGAAGTTAAGTCTCTTATCCGAATAAAAGCAAATTTATATCCATCAACAAATGATATAAAATATCATGAACCGCACATTGATTATTCTTATGAACATCAAGGTGCTATTTTTTATTTGAATACAAATAATGGACTTACAATTTTGAGTGATGGAACAAAAATTAATTCGGTAGAAAATAGAATACTTTTATTTGATCCATCAGAATTGCATAGTAGCACTACTTGCACAGATGACAAATGTAGAGTAAATGTGAATTTTAATTATTTTTAAATTGATTAAATAGTTGATAGAATAAAAACATCAGTTTCTATGAAATTGCTACCTTTTCTTCTTCTACCTTTCCTTTCTTTTCCAGCACAGGCAATTACTTGGAAAGAGTTCTGGGAACCATTTAGAGTTGAAAGACATCATCACCATTATCCACGCCACATACGATACATTCCGATGTGTAATGTCAGGGTTCATCACGAGGAATATATCCCAGGCAACAGGTATCGCCCTGGGTATGTTAGAACCTGGACTGAATGGGAACGAGTTCCTTGTGAGAATGTCGATCATTATTGATTGTTAAATAGTATAACTACTATACTGTTTATGGATGAATCACCTGATGTCAAATGGAATCGTGGTTTAGATTTGTTTATTGAGTCCGTGTATAAACCAGATAATGAATTAAGACAGTGCGCTCATAATCAAAAGTGTTATCACGAGTTGATGTGGGTCAGAGAAAATGTTCTAGAATATCTTAAAACTTTAAGACGATGACTGCCTATGCTGTTTGGTTTATTATCTTTGCCTGT
>Ga0194115_10002013_pt1 | contig 24832 bp, 13 predicted proteins | sample TA2MahsurfametaG_3_FD_148656 | JGI IMG/M metagenome (GOLD analysis project Ga0194115, IMG submission 148656) | Freshwater microbial communities from Lake Tanganyika, Tanzania - TA2015002 Mahale S4 surface | ecosystem: Environmental > Aquatic > Freshwater > Lake | place: Tanzania: Lake... | reverse complement strand
CGGCCGCTGGGGCTGCACCTGCCGCTGGGTCTGCACCTGCCGCTGGGTCTGCACCTGCCGCTGGGTCTGCAGGGGTATCTCCACCCGCAGCAGGATCTTCTCCCCCACCAGTTAATGCCGGGTCAGCACCCTGTTCTTTAAGAATATAACGATTTATTTCATTAAATCTTTTTAATTCTTCTATTATTTTTACATCTATTTTCATCTTGATATTTTTATCCGTTCAATAATGTTTTATTGCCTGTTGGTGTTTCCACTTTTAAGGTTCTATTTAATTTCATGGTATTGTCAAATCTTTCAATCAACCCATCTTTCATTCTTATAGTATAACACTCACCGGTATCCAAGTCACAAACTTGCTTGTGGTCACCATCTATTTGTTTTTCTGTGATTCTCGTATCTTTTTTCAAGTAATCGTCTAATAAATTTTTTACACTCATAGTTTTTTTATTAATAAATATATTGTTTTATGAAAAACCACTGGCAGAACCAAAATTATCTATAGCAATAATAAATTCTTTTACATATATTAAATAAACTTCGTTTGATAATGCACCATTAGTTCTTTGTGTTTGTATAAAATTATACATTTCTTCTGGTGTTCTTCCATATATTGCATTTGTATCCCAACCAACAATTTTCAATTGGGTTAATGTACATGCCAAACGTAAAACCTTTATTGGTGTTGTTCCTGTTATTGCTGATAAAGCAATATCATTTTGTGTTTTTATAACAGTATTTGCACTATATAAACTATTAACCGGCCCTGTTACTATTGTTTTATATGTTTGATTCATAAATTTGACAGGTTCTGTTGTGCTTGTAAAAGTAGGGACAGGAATATCTACACCAGCAAGTAAAGAACATGTTTGTGCTGTAAAATATGGGTTAAGTTGTGGTACAGGGTTTCTACAACTAATACCAAACAAATTATTTTGTGTACAAGTTATATTTGTTGAAGTTACACTATTTGCCGGCCATGTCCTAGCAATTCCAAATAACCAAGCTTTGAACGCCATTATTTCTTTTGGTGATGTTTGAGGGATATTTGTTTCTATCGCAGTTTTTAAATCAGTATTACTAATAGTTGTTTTTACTTCGGTAATGAATGGTTTTGCGGGATAATCTGGACTTCCTCCACTATATACAGAAGTACTTGTACATCCACTATTAGTGTTTGGGTTTGGTGCGTTACTTAAATTTTGTTCAAACTGTGTAAGTGATCCTACAGTTTCATTTGGTTTTCTTTGTGAGGTAACTTCTTTTTTCCATCTTTCATTAAATACTTTATTAACCCCCATTAAAAAACTTTCAGGTTTTGGTAATGAGAAAAGTGGCATCCTAATTCCTTTAAAATTGGTTTCAAATCCTCTTTCTGAAATTGAATGTTTAACTTCAGATATCCAATAAGGTCCCCTAAATAGAGGTACGTGTCTTAAATTAAAATACATTGTTGGTTGTATAACCGCACAACCCATTGCCTTAACATCACAAGTGTATGACCTACTTTTATAAATACTATACAAAGAAACCGATTGTTGAGCAACACTATCACCTGCACCTGCTTTACCCATTTGTTCATTTACTGCAAATGTTTCTGCGGTATTCTTTTTTTCAGACATATCCAAACTCACGTCTTTGAATATGTTTTGATTTAAAATTCCAAAATCAACGTTAAACCCGACAACTGGACTTGATTTTTCGTAATCGATATTACTCGCTGGTACTCTTAATGGGTTTGTTGATTGGTTTCTCATGTCAAAAGAATCGTCACCAAATTTAGAAAAAGTACTATCTGTTGTTTGTAAGTATTCAGATTGTTTACCAACATATATACATAAAAATTTTGGTTTTGAATTTAAATAATCTACATTCAAATAAGTTGCAAACATTGAATTTGGTATCTCAACAGGTATTGTTTGATTATTAATTACCGCACTTTGTATTCCATAAAAATTAATGTATGATGGTAGTGCAAAAAATATAAAATTATTATCAGTAAGAATGTTACTTAAAACATCCATTATTGATTTTTTATCGTTATCTTTCAAACTTGTTAAGACTTTCATAATATCAACAGTATACTCATCTCCAATATCAACATTGGCTCTATCGTGAAATAAAAAATCTTCAAATAATAGTTTATTTTTAAAATCACTACCCGCAACCCACTTATCGTTAAAGTTTTTTAAAACATTATATGTTTCAAGTTTTAATACATTACCATACGTCGTATTACTAGGTGTAGGTATGTTTGTGTTAGTATTACTATTTTTTAATTTATTATTTAAATAACCTAACATTGCATTAATTGTATCGGTATTTTCCGTACTTAATTCTGTAAGATGTTTTATTAAATCTGTTTTAAAATCTGCAGTACTATATGATGAATTATTAATTTTTTTGGATACGTAAATTTTAATTAGTTGTGCCAAATTTTCCACGTTATTAGAATTGAACCCAATATTAAAATCTTTAAAAAACGAAAAAACATACGAATTAACATCAGTCAAAGTTGCTTCTAATAACTTTGAATCTCCAATGTATTTATAGAGATTTTTCCAAGCCTTATTTGATTCTAATGAGTTTGTTTGTGAATTTAATATTGATAAATCGGGCGGTAAGTTATTAGTATATGTTCCAGTTATTGTTTGATATGTGCTTCCTGTAAAATCAAAAAAAGTTATTCTATCAAAGTTTCCTGGATTTCCTATTTTTAATACACAATCATAATTTAAAAAATTACTAATTCCTGAAATCATTGACCTTACTTGTCCTTCCAATAAACTTTTTCCTGTCTCATCTTCTGTTGATATCGCTGCGGATGTTTTATCAATAAAGAAAATATTTTTCATTTGTGATAATAATGATTTTTGTTCACTATTTTTTACACCCGTAGATATGTCTTCTTCTTTTAAAACCACATTAGTTGGGTTAGGTTTACAAAATTGTAAAAAGTAAGATTCAAATTCGTCTAATAGTTTTGGGGTAAATAAAGAAAATATTTCTTCTATAGTTGAGTAGTCAGAAAATATCAAACTAGGAGAACCTCCAAAATTATCAAATTTTATTCTAACATACTCTTCCGGGTTAGGTTTTGCTAACAATGAGTTATCAAAATAACCAAAATTTCCTGTAAACCAAAGACCTCTAACCGATCCATTATACATTTTTTGATTATTTAATAAATCTTCTTTTTTGTTTGTGGTTTCTGTATAAGACTCCCAAACGGCTTGATTTATATCAATACCACCACATGAAGGAAATAATAAATATTTACTACCAACATTTAATTCTGTATTACCATCGGCATCCATATATTGATAGAAATTTTGTAAATTTATTATTCTATCATTTTCTGTACTATCCCCACTCAGTGGTAATAAAAAAGCAGCATCATTATTTTTTCCAATTTTTAATTTTTTACTTTGTGTTGTTCCACTTAAATCATTTGCGGTATATCCTGTAAATAAATCTTTTCTACTAAAGTAATAATAAAAATCATTTATAACTTTCGGGTAAAAACCTAAGTTTATGTTATCCACTTGCCTTGTTATCCCATCAATTACTTGGTTGTTTGAAGTTTGTAAAACGTATTGTATTGGGTTATTTTGAAAATCTAATAAATTGTAGGTGTTAGTCGTTAACCCATTAATAGGGTTATAATTTAATTTATAATCAAAATCTTTCCACACATTATCTAATATGTCAATTGTTCTATTAGAATCAACCCACAATTTATACCTGTGCCAAATTGCTCCATATTTTAAAATCCAACTATAAGGTACTTGGTGTATTGCAGAAAATTTATTCAGTGTCGCATATAAATAATCAATATCTGTCTGTATATTATTGTTAGATGAATTTACTTTTTTTAATTTATCTTTTGTTGTAATTAAAGGTAGTGTGTTTAAAAATAAATAACCTAAAGCAACATACGGATCGGTTTCTCCGGCCTTTTCTTTTTTTACCCCTTCAGTAATCGCATTAACAAAATAAGGGGTATTAAAAATTGATGTTGTTTGGACTTGTTGTTTGACCTGACCTGAATATGCGGTGTCGTATATAATCGGCATTTCAGTAAACTGTAGATTGTCTCCTTTGCTAGATGGATCCACTCTAAATCGATAGAATTCTTTTAAGTCTGCACGACTATTAATTGAAAAATTATCAGTCCCTCCTGGTATTCCTAAAAGTTTTTGTGCTCCATTATTGAACCCATTTCTATTAGTAAACATAGAGATGTTTTCATTTCCACTTTGACTTAGTCTGGATATTACCTTTTTTTGTGTGTTAAAATCAAAACTTGCAATTGTTTGATTTGCGGTTTCAACGCTAGTGATTGAACTACCTTGTATTAATTCGCCTTTTAACCAATTTAAATTATCAAAAGGATATGTGTCTAAAAATGATAATTTATTTGATTGTGTACTTTTTAAATACGTTTTTATTTTATCGGCAATATCAACACCTCCTGTAACTGTTGGTGAAGTAGAGCTTACAGAATCAATACTGTAAACAGAATTTTCAATATTTAATTCATTGTTAATATAAGTAGTGACAAAATTATTAGCATTTAAAGTTGTAAAGTTTGGTAAAGAGAATATTGGTAATTGGGTAAATAAGTCAGTGTAGTTTTTTATTTGATTTGAAAATAACGTGTTTAACGTGGTGTCTGATTCAATTTCATCAATAGCGTTTTCAGCCTCAAATTGTCCAATTAATTGTGATAACCCACTTATCTTACCATTTCTTACAAGTTTAGTGTAGTGTGTATTTAAAAAACATCTTTCGAATATTTCATAAACAAAAGATGCTGGTTGTGGATTACTGTATGGTGTGTTTTTGAATGGAAATTCTAATGCATTAAATGTTGCAAACTTTAATTGATTTTTAGGGTTGTTGTAACTATTAACTGGTATTGGTGAATTTGTTAATGTTGCTGCTCTTAAATAATCTTCAGTGAACTCTACTTCGGGCCATACTGTTGGGTTATTCCTTATAGGACTTTGTCCTGTGTTTGGGTCTTGTCCAATATCACCAATGTATTTAATTTCATAAATTTCTCTTTTATTTTTATCGGTTGTTTTTTCATAATACAAAGGCCAAGGATAAACTATTGCCTCGTTTTTTAAAGTACCTGAACTTAATTCTACTGATTTATTATAATCAGGTCCTTGTTTACCATTTACTATTAAATCTAATCTAGTTTTATTTTGTCTTTGACTCCAAGCCCTTTCATGAACATTATCCATTAATTTGAAAAAGGTATCAGCCCCTGCTAATATAACACAAAAAACATTCCTTATTGTTGGTTCGAAACCTAAACTGTTTTTATCGGTTACTAAACCACTCAGGATATTATTGATCTCATCTTCAACTATTTTTTTTTGTTTGTCTAATGTATCTTTACTTTTTCTGATAACATCTAAAAAACTATTACTTATATATGTTGGTGATCCGTCCCACCTTTCACCAAAATGAAAATAATCTGGATTTTTAGTTAATATAGTAGTTCCATTCCAAACTTGTGTTGCGGCACCAATAGAAGCCTCTTCTGATATTCTGAAACTATCTAATTCGGTAGGTGTTGGGGTTTGTTTGAACCTGTATATATATGTTTTTTGCCAATCAATATTCGCTTTGAAATTATTAAGACCCTCAGACTTAGACACTTGATTGAATCCCGTATCTTTATCATAATTAAATGGGGCAATTTTTGTACCAACATTTTTAAGTGTACCATTTTTTAATTTTAAATTAAAAGTACTACTACCTTTTGGTGCTTGCCCAAACGCTTTATTATTTTTCAAAAAATCTAGATACGTTTGAAATGCGGATTTTAAATTATTTATCCTATCTGTTCTGTCACTTTCAGTGATGCCGTTTTTAAAAAAATAATAAACTTCATCATTTTTTATGTATGGTTTCGCGGTGTCTAAAAATTTATTTTTACTACTATTATAAACTACCGATTCTAAATTTTTTAAATTATCTTCAAAATCAGAAATATGATTTATAATAAGAAAATCCGCCTCTTTTGCTCTAGCTAATGCATTTTTATCATAATTTTCAATTCTTTTTATAAACTCTTGTAAATCTATTTCATCAAAACTAGGATCTATTAATTTTTTATCTTTATATTGTTTATAAACTTCCTCTAGTTTTTGTCTACCTAAAGTGCTACTGACTTGTGTGGTTGTTGTTTTCCCACCTCCTTGTGATAATTTTTTAGTGACAGTTCTTGGTAACATTTTAGGCGCATTTCTAGAATAACCTAAAGCAGTGTCAAAAAGTAATGCGTTTAATCTACCAATTAAACTTATATCTATTTCGAAATTACCGTTGTCAGGTGAAAATTTAGCATTAAAAGATCTTAACATTAATTGTAACCTTATCGCTTTACCATAATAACCTTTTAATGTCAAATAAAATGCAGGATACGGTAAATTAAAAAAGACAGAGTACATAGAATTATCACCCTGTTCAAACAAAGCCTTTCCTTGCACATCAACTAATGTCATATTTACTGTTGGTGTACCGGCTGGTGTTATTGATACATTAATTGATTTTATTCCTAATAATTGTGTGTCTTCATAATTTAAAACTTTTCTTCTGTATTGTGTTTTACCATCAAATGTTGTTGCGTATTCTGATGTTTGATTGGGTGATTTACCTTCTCTAGAACCTTTTGCTGTTAATTGATCAGACCAAGAAGTATCAAATGAATTTTTTCCTTTTGGTTTTAGAAAACTTAAATTTAAATCTTCATCTCCACCACCAAAACTAGCGATAGTTGTATTAACCACAGGATTAGAATCGAATGCCTCCCCAATTGCTAATTTTGTTCTTGGGATTATTTTAGTCTCTAAATTAGCATAATAAACAAGATTTTCATGTTGTACTAGTCTTGGTTCTCCGTCGGCGTTTTGTTTTGACGTAACTTTATTGGGGTCTATAAGAATTATATTATCATACCCAGTTTCAACGTAGATATCTTCATTGCTAAATTTATCTGCCATAATAGAAGAAATGTGTTTCTAATGCCGATTTATAATCTTGGATTGCCGCAACTAAAGGGTACGGTATAATTAATATGGTATCTTCTGTTATATTAGTTTCTAACCCTTCATACTGAGGATTTGCTAACATAATTAACCATCCAAAAGTTGGTGATCCATATTTTTCTAAACTAATCTTATCTAATCTACTTCTATTTTTTTTGTAAATATATCTTTGGTCGCTCGATCTACTCGGTAGTTTTACAAACGGTACCATAGTTTGTTTACCGTCAATCAAAAATTGTTGGTATCTGTTATAAAATTCCATATATATTATATAATCCGTTTATTTAATAAGTAAATTTAGTTTTTAAATTAAAATTATTATTAGATGTGTTTTGTGGTGGTGCTAAAAGTTTATAATTATCTTTATCCGTTTGATTTGCTGGATTTTGTCTATAAAACTCTAATATTCTTTCTTTATTAAAATCGTATGGTTTAAACGTAGTCTCGTCCTTAAATAATTTATATTCTTCAGTTTTTTCTAAGTCTTCAATATTTGTATCAACTTTCTTTTTAGATTTTTTATAAATTATTTCAATAAAATCTACATTATTTTTTAAGAATGTTTTCCATTTATTCAGATCTTCAGGTTTAATTCTATCAAGAGATAAAAGTGGTCCGGCATTTTTATTAGACTCTTCTAAGAAATCATCAACAAATTTTGGCTTATTTAACATATCATCATAAAACAACATAAAAAACCTATTTTCTGGCCCTTTATCTATTTGTGTCGTAGTATTGTCAAAAATGAATGTATCAAAATTAAAAGTACTTTCAAATTTACTTGTACCCGCAGGTATTAAATTAAACGCGATTAACTTATTGTAATAGGTGTTTCCTGAAGTAACAACATTATTTACGTCAGATTGTAGTTCTTGATATGCGGATGCAAATGAAATACTTGACGGTGTACCACCTGATATGTCAAATATTGCAATATCTCCGTTGGTTCTTTTATACCCGTCTTTACCACTATAAATAAAATTTGTTTGATCTATTAATTTAACTAATTCTAATTCTTTTTGTATTATTCTATTATTAACCTCTTCTAATTTACCTTTTAAAAAATCTGATTTTTGTTTTATTAATTTTTTAGTATAATTTTTTACACTGAATTTATTTAAATTTTTGAAATCCTCTAATAGGATTCCAGCTAATAGAGGACACAAATCATCTGCAACATCTTTTATAGCCCCTTTTTCAAGTTCTTTAATATTTTGTGAAATTTTTGTAGAAGCACCAAATAAAAAACTATTATTTATTCCACCAATATTACCTGTTGAATATTTTCTAGAGTCTGAAAATAGGGCACTTATTCCAATGCCGTATAGTTTAGTAATGTTTCTAAGTTCATTTTCAACCAATGCGTTGTATTCTCTATATATTTTTGTAAATTTATTAATGTTTTCTTTATAGTTAATTGTTCCTTTTATTGAATTATTTGGAATGTCTAAAACTCTTTCTACTATTGTTCCAAAAGGGACTCCAAAATCATTTTCATTTTGTCTATCTTTTCTGTCATTAATACCTACCTCATTTAAAATCCTATCTATTGCCTCTTTATCGTAGTTTCCTTTTATGATTTCTGTTTGTGTTGCCCTTTCATCGTACATTTCAGTGTTTGCATAAAAATTAAATGAGAGAGCATTTTGTAATTGTTGTATTGGTTTATCTAAACCATGACCACCAATAAAGTTAAAATTAATTGAAACTTCAGCAATCATGGGTTGTAAACCGATACCTTCAGGGTTTATATCCCATTGACCATCTTTAGGGTAAGTAATAGATAATGAATCGATAATAACTTTTGTATGCCAAAAATCACCAACCCTTAAAACACATACAGGTGGTGCGCCAAATGCGCTATTAAATGCGTCTTTATATAAAAGAGTTGTGGTATTAGCCCCTGTTTCAACAACTGTTGGTATTGTATCTCCAGGTCTCATACATTGTTGTAAAAATACCAATCTTTTATTTAATCCTTCAGGTGTTATTGCGTGAAATGCGGGGTGAAAGTATTTTAATTTTTCTTTCAGACCATTATAAATCATGGGTGATTCATTATTTAACATTTCAAAATAATCACATTCACATAACAACTTTCTAACTAATTTTCCTGTTAATTCTTTTTTTATTGTTCCATTATATTTTGGTTCGGGATAAACCACTTCCTCAACAAACTTCGGTTCTGGTTTTGCTTCACCACTTTTTGGGTTATTATCTTTTGGGTCAGGTCCTGTTTCATCAACATTTGGTGGAGTTTGTACTGGTTCGGTTTTTTTAGGTATCGGTACAATTTCATCAATTGTAATTTTTCTACAAGCTGCTCCGTTTATTGAATATCTGTTTTCAGGGTAATCACTTCCTGAATCGCTTAATGCAGTTCTAGCAAAAGGTCTACTACAATCAACTCCCGCAAATTTACCTTGCTGGGTAATTTCATTAAATCCAGCAAAAGTTAGTTTAAAAGTTAATGGTTTTTCTGTGTCGCAAGTCCCTTTTGTGTGGTCATAAGAAAAAAAGTCTTTTAATTTTTTACCACTAGCAGATGTTACGTCGTATTTTTCCATATATTGAACAAAAGAACTAACTCTTCTATATGATAAATTAACATTATAATCTACTTTATGATAGGCAGCAGAACAAGTTGCCTTAAAATTCCAACTAAGAGTGTTTCCTCCGTCCAACCAATCTAAAGTTTTTTGAAGAAACTCTCCAACTTTGGAATAGGACTCTCTAGCAGAACTGAAAAATTGTCTTATTGAGTTTTCACTTATATCAATATAATTTTTATAAAAGTCTGCACTTTGTCTTAACGTATCATCTGTATTAATAAATTTCCTTAAAAGTAGATTACTTTTTGGTGGATAAACACCTAATTTATTTGAAGTGTCCCCATTTAAATTTTTTGCCTTCCTAACATAAAACTCTTCGATATTAGTTTTAGGGTTATTATTCCACGGTTTACCTCCTCCATCCTTCGGTTCCGGTATTTGCGGTGTACTAGCTAAAGATACATTAAAGTCTGTTTCTAAATATTGAGCATAATAAATGTCGTATGATGTGAAAGCACTTTTTACTGTCCTATCAGTGTTTTTTCCATCATCACTATATCGTGGTTTGCCTTGTTCGTAATAAAAAACGGGTTTATCTTCTTTGAATGTATTAAAATCCTCTATATTTGTTTTGTCACCCTCTTCTTTTAAAACTTCTTTTGGTTCTTCAACTATTTCTTCTGATATAATGTTGGGGGTTGTTATAACTTCAGGAATTAATTTTTTTATAACTTGTGGCTCTCCTTGTGTTGCCACTAAAACATCTTGTATGTCTTTTAAAGTAAAATAAGTATATCTACTTGCCAACTCATAAGGGTCGTATTCTAAACAACCAGCAAAAAATGAATCAATAATTCTCGTAAATTTAGACTCTTCAACGTTCTTAAGTTCTTCTGACACTAATTTATCTAATATACATGGATGGTCTACCACAATTTTGAAACTTAATTTTCCACTTCTTTTTGTATTTGTATATGTATAAATTGGTTCTGTTCTTCCTAAAAACGCATTCGAGTTCCAGTCAGTACTAACACTTTCATCAAATGAGACATCATATGGTGGAAACCACATTATTCTACCATCATTAGGTCCTCTTTCACAAAGGGCCAAATCCTCATATGTTAAACCAGGTCTGTTCGATGTTCTCCATGCCAAATTCTCTAATGATATCATGTATTTTTTTACTCCACCAGGAAATATGTTTGTTGAATCTCCATTGGTACTATTTCTCATAGGTCCAATGTTTAAGTTGTAAGTGTTATCAAAAACTGAACTTTTATATTTTCTAATATTACCTGATGTTTTTTGTAGATTACCATAAGTTAAATAAGGATCGTCTTTAGTCCACACTCTACAATATTCTAAACCTTCAGGTACTCCTCCAGCTTTTGTTGATTTGTCTATTGAATTTTTGGTTCTCCATTTAACAACTCTTGATCCTTTAGTCATTTCTGTGTAACCGTCGTTAAATACTTTTGAAATCTGATTTATTGCAGTACCTACGTGTCTTTGTCTTTTATCGTCATTTCCAATATCATTTGCAACCTCAACGATTCTTTGTGTAAAATCTAATATTGACCCTTTAGTAAAATCTTTCTCTAATTTACCTGATATGTTTTTTTTAAGTGCGTCTCGAAATGAGTTTGATTTAGTGTCGAAACTTACACTCTTATATTCAACACCACCAGGTCCCACTTTTTTACCGATACTAGGCTTTGTATTACCGAAGTTATCCCCCCAAGTAAATCCACCTTGTATATCTCCACCATCAAAATCATTTATTGATTCGACTCCAAATTTAATTCTTTCATATAAATCACCTTCAAATAATCTAGCAAATTCTCCTGAACCATAGACGTTCATTTCAACTCTATTTCTGAAACCTAATTTAGGTAATTCTTTTTCAGGTACTAAACCTTCTATAAATGTATTTCTTTTACCAATATAAAAATTAGGGTCAGGTGCAAAAACATTAGGATCTCTAAATGAGTTTAATTTATAGTCAGGTCTATAAGTATTATATTTAAGTTGTGTGAATAATTCTTTTTGTGTTCCTGAACCTGTATTTGCTAAAAAAAGTTCAGAAGCTGTTTTTATATTCAAAGTTGTTATACTATTCCAAGCATTTGTTAAAGGTTTCGTAAATAAAGCACTAACAGGATTATCCGTTACTTGTGTTAAAAACCTTTCATTAGGGTAATCAAAATATTCACCAGGTATAAAAGAGTAAGGCGAGTAAAGTCCTGCTAACTTAGCAGCAAAATTTAAAGTTTTACCGATTATTAAATCAGGAACACTTATACTCCAATTTCTTTCAAATAATGGAATATTACCAGTAGCCATACCAAGTATATCAAAAGGATCTGTGTTTGGTTTTACCGATAATTGTGTAGAATTAAATCCATCTGGTTGGGTAAATGACGTGTCTAAAAAATTAACCCTATCAAGTGTTTGCTGAATTAACTCGGCAGTTACTCTGTAAGCAAATTCTTTTTTTAGTCTTTCGGCAGCAAATGACGCTAAAGAAGAGTCTTGACTAATTTTTCCAGAATCGCCTTGTGGGTCGTTTTGTATTAGTATTGCATAAGGTGTATAAAACGACGATATAAATGTTCTTGGTGTTACTCCCGTATCATTTGAATATGGTTGATTTAATAAAATTGTAGGTAAGTCGTCTACTTCAACTAACTCAGGATTTCCGTAATTATTTTCAGGAACGTATTTATTTTTAACATACGCATCATCTAGTTCAGATTCGGCTGTAATTTCTAAATTACTATTGTTTGCAACATTTTGATTATATGCATCATATTCACCTTTGTCGTAACTACTAGGATTATTCAAGTTTTCAATCTTTTCATTATCTAAAACATCATACTGTGTTGATCCGTAACCATTTTGATTATCTTCAGGTTTATATAAATTAGTATTATATGCTTCAATTGCTTTATTTTTACCAAATACTGTTTCTAATAAACTTCCTTGAGCGTCCGTTGATTTGTCGTATTCACCATCAACTTGAGTAGAAAATGATTCTCTACCTCCTTGTAAGTCATAATTTATATCATAATTTGTTCCTCCGTATGATGTTGGTTTGTATTGGTTGGCATTATATTGGTCACCTCTAGCAGGACTAGCGATGTTTGATAATGCGTTTGATTCTATCCATTGTTCATTACCTGCAACTTCATTATAATTTCCTGAACCTGTTGTTAAACTATTAACTATGTTGTTATTGATTTCCCAATTAACTCCTCCGTATCCGTTTGGTGTGTATATATTTAATGGTGCTAAATCAAATAATAATTTTTGTTGTGCTTTTATTGACACATAATTTGTTTCAATCCAAGATAGATTGGATGCCGTTTGATCGTAATTTACGCCACCTTGTGTTAATTCATTGTAAGTTGCGTTCCAAATATCATATCTTGTAGATCCATAAAAATCATTACCTTGTAGTTGTGGTTTCCAAAGGTTTATTTGATAATAGATGTTTTCTTGTTCATTACCTTTTGTTGTGACATAATTTTGGTTAATCCAATTTATATCTCCAGCTCTATCGTCATACTCACCAAAACCAGTTGTTATTGTATTTACAATATCATAATTAACATCCCAATTAACATTTCCATAAAATTGTAAACCAAATCCTGTAGCAACAGGTTTATAAATATTTGTTGTATATAGTATTGCTTCTTGTTGGTTTCCTTTAATAGACAACGCGTTTGATTCAATAACTTGTTGTGATTGTGTTGACTCATCATAAACAAATAACCCATTACCTGGTGTTGTGAATAAACCTTCATTGTCGTTATTAATTTCGTATTCCACACCATTTGGTGCAATTAGTCTAAACTTGTTTTTGATTGTATTATCAAAAAATTCTAAGGATCCAACCACCGAAACATTATTATTACTTACCCAAAAAGGATCTAAACCTCTTTGTAAATAATTACCAAACCCTGTCGTATCGATTACTTCGTCGTCATTTATATCATAAGACGTGTCTCCATAATCGGAACCGCCAGGAAAATACGTATTTTTTGTTTTTAATAATATTTCTTGTTGATTACCTACTTGTTCAAGTTCATTGTTAAATGTATCAGTAATGTCATACACATCGTTTTTATTACCTTTTTGTATATCATTATTAATATCATATCTTGAAACTCCGTAGCCTCTACCATCAACTGTAGGTACGTAAATGTTTTTTATATAAAGTAATGTTTCTTGAAAATTACCGTCTGTTTCCAATTGACTTTGTATTGTTTTTGAAAGATTGTAATTACCTTCAGGTGATTTGAAATTTAAATCTTGATTAATATCGACACTATCCCCGTAAGATTGTTCGTTAGGTCCGAACTGATTTTTAGTTATTAAAATTCTTTCTTGTTGCTCACCAACTTCTTCAATAGGTGGTGAATCGCTGACACTATAATTAACAAGCACTAACTCACTTGTTTTAATTCTATCTTCAAAACTACCACCGTTTTTTATTTTGTAAGGAGGTAAATTTATAGATAAAAGTTTTTTTCTAAAATTCTCAGTTGCGTCAAATGATAATAGACTTTCCATTCTATATTATTTTGTTTTTTTATAAATAGAACAAAAAGTTATTTTTATTGAAGATTTCCCATCTTTTCACTATAAGATTTACTTAATCTTTCATTAACAATGTTCATAACATTTTCTTTAAACATTCTTTGAAAGTTGGGGTCTGATTCTAATATATTTGCTAAAGAACCATTAAGTCCTTCTATTTTTAATTTTACTTCACCATTAACTCCGACATCCCCTTTTACTTCATTAGTTGAGGTAGTGTTCACATTAACCACTTTTGAAAGTTGATCTAAATTTACATTCTTAGTTAATAAATCTTGTAGATTTCCTAATTTTGCAGTATCCATATTCCCCATATTATTTAATATGGAAAAAGCACCTTGAGCGTCATTTAAAAATTCACCAATATTAGGGGCGGCTAAAAAATCATCTTTTGGGTTTGTTGTGAATTGACCAAAATCTCCTTTTACTATATTTTTACCTTTAAAACTAGACGGTATGAATACGTCATCATTTTGATTGTCAGGTTCTATAGTTATTGGTGGTGTACCGGTTACCGTCATTCTTTCTTCCCATTTTCGTATGGTTTCTGAAAGACCATCAGCATCTTTAACATATGACAATAACGCAGCATTTGCTTTACCTAAACCTTCAATAAACGTACCCATAACGGTTTCTAATGTTGGTTGTAATTCTCGTAAAGTTTCGGTAGTGAGTCCAATTTGTGTAATATAAGTTTGAGTAACGTTACCATAGGTCTGTAAATCTGTTGCCGGATCAAATCCCCTTTTGTCAATTTCGGTCTGACCTGGTTTACCAAAAATACTAGCAGTCGTAACTTTTCTCAGTTCTATAACTTGTTGTTCCGATAAAGATAATTGATTTTTTGCCGTTGTTCCAAGTTCTTTGAGTAAGTCAACATCTGTTTTATTCATATCAGCTTGCATTGCCTTTATTTTATCCATTTGGTCGTTTGCCGCTTCTTGAACTTTTACCCAATCATCCGTACCTGGAAGTTTGACCATCCATTCACCATTTTTCTTTTCAGCCATTGAGGCTAAAAGTTGTTTGTCTTCTTCTGAAGTGCCGGCAGCGAAATTAACTTCACTCATCACTTCTTGTTCTTTCCTCGCTTTAATTGCAGATCTAGAAATCTCTTCATATGATATACCAAGTTCTTTGGCCATGGCTTTCAATCTGTACATTTGTTGAGTTCCGATTTTGAATTCTCCCGTTTCTTTGTTGTATTCAGCAGACGCGGCGGTTACTTTTATAAACTCATCTTGTAACGCACCTAAATCATTTTGTGCCATGTATAATAATTTAAATGGGTCACCAAGTGCACCTACTTGTCCACCTAACATTTGCATTCCTGATGCCATTTCAATAGCCCTATCGGGATCTAATGCGTCTTCACCAATAGCCATAACTTTTTCAAAATCAATACCTAACTGTCTTGCCCTTGCAGCCATTTTAGTTAGTCCTTCTACACCACCTTTAAATTGATACGTGTTTGTTTTTTCAATGTTTTTCATTACATCTGCAGTTAGTGCTTTAGCATTTAAACCAAAACCTTTAGCGGTTGCAGAAATTTTCACCAAACCTTTTTGTGCTTGGTCTTGACCCATACCAACTTTATCAAATTCTGCAACATACTTTGTGAGTTCTTTTACTCCTAATCCAGTCATTGTCGATAACGCTTTCATATTACTAATAACATTATCCTGTAAAGAAGGGATTCTACCCGTTTCATCAGCCCAAGCACTTGCGTATCCCACAATTTCATCCATAGTTAAACCTAAATCTAAATTACTCTTCATAATTCCATAGATTTGTTTTTCAAGTTTGACCCCATAACCTTGTATACCACCGGCAAGTTCTCTTTGTAATTTAGTTGCTTCTTTGTTTAAATCTACAAAAAACGTTCTAAACAAATTAACATTCAATGATCCCCTTACTGCCGCTTCAAAATTCTTTTTAAAATTACCAAATCCCTCTTCTTCACCAAATTCGGCGGTTGTTGTTGTTGTCCATAACCACATAATAATATTTTTTTATATAAATAGATTATAAATTATTTTTTTTGGTACTCTTTTATTAGTTTGTCTATGAAGTATTTTCTTTCATAGGTTGGCATTTTTAATAAATCGCGGTAAGAAAAATTACCGTGTTTAACTAAATAATAAAATTCGTCTAAAAGTATTTTTTGATAATTAGAAGAAAGGACGAAAAAATTCCGCCCCAAAGGCAACATTCAAAGTTACCTTTTCTCCTGACGGGGCTACAATTTGTCTTTTTAGGTCAACTTTTGGTTCACACTCGTTCAAAAATTTTCTTAAAAATTTGGAGTCGGCGATAGGTAGCTGAGGTATGATTTTACTAACGTAATCTCTTTGTTCGTTATCGTCTATAGAAATAATTTGTTTTTCTAATCTTTTAGTCGCAACAGGAGCAATAAATCCTTTCGGGTAAGTTTGAATGATTTTTTCTAATTCATTCTGATCTCCCATATTCATTAATTTACAAACAACCTTATGACCACTTTTTGGTAATGTTGTTGTAAAAAATCCACTTTCATTTGGTTCGTGCATTGCTGGAACATAATCAACAGCATCTAATATAATAGAACCCTCAAATTCTTTACCTGTTGCCGGATCGATCATGCTAAAATTATATTCAGGACCAAAAGAAGTATTCCTTAAAAATACTAATATCGCTTGGATGTCAGCGTCGATTAATTCATTTATGTCGAAATTAGGTTCATAAATTTTCTGTCTTAAAAGTCTTGAGATAATTCCGTCCGTTCCAATGTTTGCGGATAATAAAATATTCTCGTCTTCCGCGGTTAAATACCCAACCTTTAATGATTCTTTTTTATTTCTATAAAACTTACCTTTACTAGGTAGTTTAATTACATCGTGAGGTAGACTAAAATCCATTTGTCCATATGCTGCAGTATTATCCATAGTTTTTTATTTTAAAAATAATATGATTGTATTTTATGTAAACAAAAAACCCCACTTTGTTAGTGAGGTTCTTTAAAATATTTAATAAATTTAAATTAGTAAACTAATATACATCTATCAGGTCTTAGAGTTGCCTTAACTGTTACTATTTTTTCATCACTATAATCTAATGAATCCATATCAACTCCTGTTAAAAATACACCTTGTAAAATCCACTTCTCAACAGCAACTCCTGTTGGATCTAACATTTCTAGAGTAAGGTCTCTTTTATAACCAGCGGCATAACCCATACGACCAGTGATTGATTCAGCATGTAAACGAACCCATTCCATAAGTGCTTGTGCAGCAGAAGGACCAATAGGGTCTAAAAAAGTCACGTCCATGGATTCCCAATTGAATCTTCCAGCAACATATGTTGATGTGTTCAAAAACGGAATCTCAACCTCACCGATTTTTATTTTTGGTCTTGTAGTACTTGTAACATACCAAGAGTTAATCCCAAGAGGCGAAGGGAATGTTAATATAAACCTGTTTTTCTTTTTAGGTTCATACGTTAGGGGCATTTTCATTAGTAAATCAGCCATTTCTTATTGTGTTTAAATTTTTATTTTTTATTTATAAATATCTGCGTTTAATTTTTTTTCTATTTACTTTCTTTTTTTTTAAAATTATATATTAGCTATAACTTAACTTAATTAAATTTTCTTTTTTCTCCTCCTTTAGTATAATATACATTGATTGGTTCATTTGGATATTCTTGACTTAACATATCTCTTTGAGCTTCTGCATTTTTCACATCGTCATCTGAAAATCCTATCTTAACGTTTTTTGTAATAAACTCATCAATATCTATGTCGTCCATAACTTCATTAAATGAAACATCATTTTTAAATTTTGGGACTAAGTCAGATAATTTTAAAATTGGGTTTTTTTCTAAAAGAGATTGGACGAGTTCTTTTGCTGATTGTCTACAATCACTTATAAACTTTCTTAAAGCCACTTTTTTACCTTCTTCCGGATTAGCAGCACTTCCCTGACCGTAAGTTACTGGCGCCATTAAACATCTATCCAAATACTTAAGAACTAAATCGCTACCATTAAAATCCGCATCAAATTTTTTCGAATCAATATCTTCTTTTAAACTTCCAGTTTTAGAAATCATTTCGTGGTATATTTTAAGATTTTTTATTATTTCACTTTTATTGATACCATTATGATTTTTTGCAATTAAATTGAAAACAGCTCTTCTTAACGTTTGTGGACTATGACCTCTTGCGGTAATAATAGCAAATAGTGACCCACCGTTCAAACATTCTACAAAATCATTCCAAGCAGGTCCAACAGGTGCAATCATCGAGTCAATAAGAAATTTATTCTCACCGGCCTCTTTAAAATAAATAAACGGATCAGGAGAATAACCAACAATAGTTGACCCCTTATATTTGAAATTCTCAACACCTATTTGGTGTCTGTGTTCTGCAAAATCTTCAGTTGACATCCCTATTTCATCATCATTTTCAGTCATTACCATAATTTTTGTTGGCATGTACATTAAATTATCGTCCCAATCAAACGCATAATATTTTAAATCGGGTCTTAAATCTTCAGACTCTTCATTTCCAACATCATAAATACCTTCAGAAATTGCGTATTTATAAATTTGGTTAATAATTTTTTTTTTAAAAACCTGTTCTTTTATGTGTTTTTTAAAATTCATTTCTTATTTAATTTTTCTAAAAGTTTTTCAAGTTGTTTTTCAGTAATAACAATATTTTGTTTTTTTTCTGAAAAACTTTTTTTGTTTTTAGTATCTAACCCAACACTCTCTTTAACAAGTTTTTTTTGAATTTTCATAATTAATTTTTATTATAAATATAATGGGAGATAATTTATTACCTCCCACTTTTTATTTTTTTTATTAAACATCATCGAAAGATGCCCCTGCTGGTGTGATAACAAATTCAATATCAATGTATTCTAATGCTCTTGTTGGTTTCAAGAATATTTTACCTGTCATTGTATTTGAATCCAAATCTTCAGCGGCACTTGATACTTGAACTCTAAAGTCAATTAAACCTCTTTCTCTTCTAATTTCATCCAAAATTGGATTAACTGAGTCTAAGAATTGTTGTCTAACTTTATCGTCGTTTTGTTCAAATAGCAATCTAACCGCCACTGCTGAAATTAATTTTCTTGCCTGTAATAGTAATCTTCTAACGTTGATTCTATCAAGTGCAGATTCTCTAATTTGTAAAGTTTTATTACCCCAAATAACTGTTCCGATATCTGTAAATGTTGCAATCGGGTTAATTCTACCTTTATAAAGTGTGTCTCTATCGTCTTGAGTTAAACGTTTTCTTGCTTGAACCGCATTCACAACCCCTCTTGTATAACCCGCAGATGCGAACCAAGGTTTAAAAATTTTATCAGTGTATGCTAAATTCTTAACAACTTCACCCGTAGCAGGAATCCAAATTTGTTCATTATTTTCTGTATCATTTTTCAATACCCAAGGGTAATAAGTTGCAGTATAGTTAGAATCAATACCTGTGTCCTCTAAATTTTCAATAGCATTTTCAGGGAAAATTAAATTATCATTTAAATTATTAATTGATGATGTTGTAAATAAGTTGTAATCAGGAGTTGTACAAATATAAATTGAGTCTGCTCTATCGCTTTCAACCATTTCTACCGCCTCTTCAACAAGGTTAGAGTTATTAACATAGTCAATACCCGGTGTTGTAAATATATTAATATCAACCGCTTCAGGATTTGCAAATGTTTTTTGACCCCACAAATATGCGTAATAGTCTGTGTTTGCCCATATTTCTTGATTAGGTCCTGTAATTCTTCTAAACGCTCCCCATCCAGTTGCGTTAGGGTAAGTTGCGTCTGATTTGTAACCTTTAAGGAAGTTAGTTCCTCCTAAGGCAAACCCATCACCATTAGTTCTCCATTTTCTATAAATGTCCCAACCGTCAAATCCACCTGCAAATAATAATGTGAATTTTCTAGCGTTTGAACCATAATATGGGTCAGACGTACTTGTTGGATTTGTTTGGAAACTAGCCTCCCCCACAAAGAATTTAGATTCGCCTGAAGTAGGCCCATTACCACCTATTAACACTACAGTTGCCCCACTATCCATATGGAAACCTTTTGTTACGTAGTTCCATTCGGTACCTTCACCTGTTGCTAAATTAGTAGGTGCTTGTTTTCCTCTGTATGTCAATTGATCGAAGTCAAAACCTAATTGAGATGAGACACCTAATTGAACATTTCTTTTTCTATCTCCACTTGCGCCTGCTCTGATTTCACCTCCGAAGAAATATGAGAATGGGGGGGTATACCTTAAACCGTTTGGACCGTAATATAAAGTTTTAAAATTTAAGAATGGTGGTTTAGCAGAACCATATGATCTTTGAACCAATCCTTCAAAACCTGCTGGAACCGCATCTGTTGGTGCTTCTTCACTCAATTCTAACATGACGTATCTTGATCTTAAAGGGAATTCGCCATTAGAAGTACCAATTTTTTTAGCGATATAAGAATTACTTGTTGGATCCATTGTACAATTATTAAATCTATCAAGAACTACTTGACTTGAATCAGTATCATTGAAGTCTCTAATGACTACATCAAAAGTATTATTATCTAAATCAATATTTGCAATTGTGGTTTTAAATCTAAAATTAGCATTTGTACCATCAGAAATTGTTATTAATTTAAATAATTTATAAACTTTATTCCCTCTTAATTCTGAAACTATGAATGGAGTTTCAGGTGTTTGGTATTTTTCTAAACTATATGCTATAGTGTTTGTATTTGGTGTATTTCTGAGACCAGGCAATGCGACCAAAGAAGAATTTAAACCTCTGATTTTATTTTGTAAATAACCTTCAGATAAGAAAGTTGGATACGCCTCTTCTACAAATATTGGAAAATCATCAGAACTTAATGTCCCATTAAAGTTAGTTGTACCTAAAGTTTTAGCGATGAAGTTAGTTTGACTACTTGCCATAGAAACATCAAAAGAAAACGAACTATTTGTTCCATCGGTAGTCGTTCCTGTTATTTCAAAAGTACCATACGGGTCTTGACTTAGTCCTGAGTACACACCAGTAGCTACCATACCAACAGCGGTTGTTGCACTAACCTTATAGACAGGTCCATTATCACTAGCATATGTTGCAACACCTCTAGAACGTAATGTTGCAACAACAACATCATCATAATCAGTATAACTACTACCTGTATATAATGTACCAAGAACTCTAACCGTACCTGAGTATGAACCAACACCTGTTGATGTGATTGCTGAAACAACAATACCAAATCCAGTGCCTGTGTAAATTGTAGGTGTAGATATACTGAAAAGAGTTGAGTACCAAATATCATTTTGACCTGACGTATAATCTAATGAAGTATTAATTATATTTTCAACCCCTAAAACGTTTTCAAAAGTATCCACCCCTGAAGGATTATATGATGAACCAGTAATGGCGTTAAATGAAGATTGTGAAATTGAACCAAAAAACAAAGCGGTTCTACCAGAAAGAGAAGAACTCAAACTAAAATTTGTTATTTCATTAAAAATGTAATTTTCAAAGTCTTCAGATAATGTTGTTTGTCCACCATCAGGATTAATGTAAGGTGAATTAATATTTGGTATAAATGATGGTATAGATGAAGTATATGCGATAGTAGAAGTGCTACCAGTCGATCCCGTAAAAGTAAATGTAGTTAATCCTGCAGGATACACTGCATCAGTAGGTGATACTGTTTCTCCATCAATATTTCCTATTGTTGTTATTGACCATGAAGGTCCCGCATCGTAACCAGATAGACCCAATACCCTTGTCACATAAAGTTGATTTGATTCTTCTAAATATGCTTTAGCAATATAAGCTGCCTCATACTTTGGTATACTGGTATCCACGAATTTTGTAGGGCTTGATCCTTTATCTCCATTACCAAAAACAGAAATAAATTCATCATAATCTTTTATAAATATAGGTTCAAAGGCAGGACCCTGTAAAGTCTCACCAACAATACCTAAAGTTGTAACACCAACACTCTGTGTTACGAATGTTAAGTCTCTTTCAGAAGTATAAACACCTGGAGATACAAAAACTTTTCCACTAGCCATTTTTCAGTTTGTATTTGAAATTTATTTTTTATTATAAATACTTCAAAAAAATGTAAAAAATTGTGGTTTATTCATTTATTTTTATAACAGTAAGAAAAAAAACATACTTTTTTCATACTTATTAAATATTTATTAAGGTTATGAAAAAAATAAAAAATATTAAGATATCTATTGAAAGTCACAAGTTACTAAAAGAATATTGTGAAGAAAAAGGTTACAAAATATATAAATTTTTAGAAGAATTAATAAAGAAAAATTGTTCTAAACAAAAAGATATATACGGTGAGTAATTATTGTAAGTAAGCCGTGGTCTTTAAAGTTGATGTATCCCCACTTAAATTTTTTACAATATCTATAGTCACAACATCACCATTACTCACTTGTATTGTTTCAACATCATCCCCAACATAATTATTATTTATGTAAACAGAATATGATGAAATATTTTCCAATGAAGTAACTTTCAAATCTGCCGTATAAAAAAATGGTTCGGTTATACCCGTAACACCAACAAAATAAGGAAAATTAAAATCAAAAAAATTAGGTCTTTCAGGTTGTGGATTAACTTTTCTACTTGTATTCAAAACATCAGTTTCAAACATAGTCACTTGTCTTGTAATACCGGGACTTACTTTAAACTCTTCTTCATCTAATAAAAAACCTTGCATTAAAAATTTATAATTTTGAATATAATATTTTCTTTTTTCTAATTCTTTAGATGATTCGTCAGAAACATCTTCCCATATGATGGGAATATAATGACCTTTTACCACAGTATATGCCTGCCTTGACGCAAACTTTTGATTTACTATTTTATTAAATTCATTCAACTCCCTCATTCTGTTACAAAATATTTTTACGTTAAATATAATATCAACAGGTATTGGTTGAGGTATTGTGTACACATCAAAACCCTTACGTTGTCCATCCCATGTTGGTACTTGAGCGTATAAAAATTGTCTCCTATCAGGGATTTTGTATTGAGTAATAAGACTTGTACCAAATTTAACTTCGGGCATTCTAACGGTAGAGATAAATGGTAGTTTAACATTATCATCTAAGTCTTTAAAATTCCAAGTTTCGGTAAATTGTGACCAACTTTGGTTTGTAATAATTTTATCAATGACTGGTACTTTTTTACCATCCACAGAAAGTAATAGATCGTTTTTTACAAATTCTAACATTCCTTTATCTAAATCTGCGTGTAAAACTCCTTTTGGTAAATAAGTTCCTTTGTCTTGGATTTTATCCAAAAGTTCTTGTCTTCTTTCCGTTAAAACTTTAACAGGAGTTAGAGGTAAGTTTTTTCTTAAATTTTTAGGTAAAGCCATTATTATATTCCTTTAAATTCGTTTTCATTGACAGGAGCTGCGATAATAGATCTATAAAACTTTTTATATCCAGCATAAGTATGTTTATTATCTGTAAATATACGACCGTCATTAACAACTGAATAATATCTAACCCTGTCTTCAGTTTCGTAGTACCCAATATAATCACCAAACTCAATTTCAATTCCCATTTCATCTAAATGTTTTTGATAAACGCCAACTTTTAAGTTACCTGGCTCCATTTGTGATAATTTCGAACTACCTAAGTCTGTATTTGTTGGTGCCTCAACTTGTACATACCCTTTAAACTCAACAGGAGGTAAAAATTGTATCCCGTCTTCTAATGCTTCTCCATAAACATCGTCATTATTTGTTCTTTGTTTATCTACTTTATACAACACAAGAGTGAAATTCATATCTCCGTGTAACCATTCTTCTCCCATAGAAATATCTAAATTAAAGTCTTCTTCAGAGAAAAACTTATTTAATCTTGTAATTGGAACTTTATTCTGTGACATATTAATAAATACTTTGATTGATTTTTTTATATTATTTACTATTTTTATTTATAATATAATGGAAGAATTAATTTCAAAAACTCCCGAAACAAGGGCCCTTCAAATGTTAGATGATTATGTTGGGTCAAATAACTATATCTTAGCATTAAAACACAAAAAACAAAATAGTAAATCATTTACACCAACAAGATCTCAAGCAGAATACATAATTAACTTTCACGGACGAACACCAAAGGTTGCAAAAAAATGGGTCAAACTTGATTCATACTTTGGAAAAAAAATGATGGAGGATAAAATGTATACGAAGGAACCTTCAGAAATTTATGTTGAAAAGTTACTTGTAGAAAAAGATAAATCGTATCATATTTGGGGTAAAATATTTAGTGGTGAAACTCTACATGATTTTTGGATTCCAAAAACCGCACTTATAAAAGATAATGAAGTTAAAAATGTTGTGATTGAATATTCAAAATACGACCACAGGGCACCAATGGATCATCAAAGAGAGGCAATTGAAAAACTTGTTAGAAACAAAAAGTTTATTTTAGCTGACGATATGGGTTTGGGGAAAGGTCTATTGAAGTCGACAATTATCTACACACCTTATGGGACTAAAAAAATTGGAAATACTTTAGTCGGTGATGAAATAATCGGTAGCGATGGTGCAACATATAAAGTTACAGGTGTTT
>Ga0194115_10002011_pt1 | contig 24850 bp, 21 predicted proteins | sample TA2MahsurfametaG_3_FD_148656 | JGI IMG/M metagenome (GOLD analysis project Ga0194115, IMG submission 148656) | Freshwater microbial communities from Lake Tanganyika, Tanzania - TA2015002 Mahale S4 surface | ecosystem: Environmental > Aquatic > Freshwater > Lake | place: Tanzania: Lake... | reverse complement strand
CACCTTGCTCGGACAACGATAAGGGTATGATCCGGTACCAATTTTCTACCGAGAGCAACTCTGGCTGGCCAAAAGTAAAGGTTTTTGGATATTCGGATCATCCAATGATCAATGAGACGTCGGTGATGGAAATCGATAGTGTCGTGACACCGGACATGCTACTCTTGATGGATGACGAAACCATCGAGCACTGTGCACTTTCAGAATTCGATGAGAAGACAGAGACCGATGCAAGAGCCCTAGAATTGGAATCTCGTATTGAGTTTCGACACAATATGAGGATGTATTGTCATGATGTCAAAACATCGTTTTTGACGGCGTGGAAACACGTTCAGTGGGAAAATGAAGGGAAGGAATCCCCACCAGCACTCTTGCAGTTCGGTGATAACAAGGATTCGCACGTTTTTGGACCTGTCAACGTTCCCTTGATAAAGAAATTCCGTTCCTCGGTTTCCGGACCTGGGGACTTAGAAGCAGTCACATCGAAAAAATGTTATGACACACCGCGGGACATGATGAAAACAGCACATGCTGTCGATGTATTTCAGCCGATTATTTGGAAATTGGCCACTCATCGTCACTATGAGAAACTTTATGAGGTTTATGAAACTGATACACCCTGGGAGGACAAGCGGGATTGCGGCATCTTTCGAGGGCAGTTGACGGGTTCTCGCGATGGCTACGACAAGACTTTAAGTGACGAAGAGAATTGCTTGCGTCTAAAGCGCTGTCGTCTAGTATACAATCATGGGAACTCCACTTTGATCGACGCCGGTCTGACCTCGACACGAGGTAGGCTACCTGACGTTCTGAACGGAGTAACTTTGGTGGGGGAAAAGATCGATATTGGAGACATCATGAAATGCAAAGGCATCATCATGATTGAAGGAAACGACGTTGCCTCTGGACTGAAGTGGGCACTGTTGTCTCAGTCGGTAGTCCTCATGTCTGCTCCTAAGCATACATCTTGGGCGATGGAAGAACTTTTGAAACCGTGGGTGGTACGTATCGAACCACATATGTGACAAACACGGTCGCTCCAGCAACTGACTGACATATTTCTCTTGTGTTCGCGCAGCATTATGTTCCTTTGAATGAAATGGCAAGTGACGTCGAAGAGAAAATGAAATGGATCGTCGACAACGACGAGGCCGCTCGACGCATTTCGGAACAATCGACACTGTGGATGGAAGACCTCGTCTTTCATCCCGATGCGCAAGAAGACGATCGCCTCATCGGAGAGGAAATCGTTCGTCGCTATCGTGCACACTTTCAGAAACTTTAGCCTTCCTTTGCATCGCATACATTGGATGATTGTTGGAAGCCGTGGACCGTATTTGTCTTCTATATACTCATTGATATCTAAGCCAATAGGGGTACCGTGCGCTATGATTTACGATCAATATTGCTTCGATGTATTCACGTCCCCGTCTTCGTAGCTCCGCGGCCGCGTTTCACCGAATCATACCTCAGGATTGCTCCTATCCAGAACTACATTTGCTAGATGAAGCAAAGGCTCTACACACGAATGAATTTTGATTAACAATAACTTTGATTTTCCTTTACTGTTAGTGGTGCTTTTCCTACTGCTTTGCGTTTATGAGAGCAAACAGTATCGAAGTCGACCATCCATGAAGCGTTGGGTGATATGTGCAGATTGAGATCATGGAATGGAATCTTCAGCCAGCGAAAACGGTGATGACACTCTATAATTGCTGGTGGTGGGAACGCCTGGCGTTGGATCGACGAAATGAGAACCACGGCTGATAACGTTCGTTCGACATTTTCCAAGGTACTAATGACCGCACAAGTCGATATTGTCATATTTAACGAGTGACGTGTGGACGATCAATGGCTCTTCCTACTCCAAAGGGATGTAGAAAAGTATTTGTCGCCTGTCGGGCCGGAGACACTACATAAGTTCGACGTTTTCGGTTCTTTTTTTTCCCAAAGGGCGCGCTGTCAAGGATTCAGTACTCTTCTGCGGCAGATTTCTACGAACAACCTGGACGAACCTCTACGAACTACGGCGTTGGGCGAAGGGCCGACAGTGCCTGTGACTCCAGCCGCGCTTCAATGGAGCAGAGGGATGTGCATCAAGCACATCTACCCTTCTATCTCCAACCAAGCCTTTCGGATATTTCTATTCGTGATCGATCACGAGGCGCTGCTCTACCCTCTCGGGATCTCTTATCGTTACATCCTGAGATTGCCTCTAAATTTTGTTAGGATATTCGTTAAATTGAATTTCATCGAACTCCTTCTAGGACAATTTCATCACGAGGGCTTAACCCGTCATGCAGTCCGGCGGTGGAAATATTAATGCGGCCCAGCTTGCGCGGTTGCAGCAACAGTTGGCGCAGTATGGTCGTGGTAACGGACAACAGAATATGATGAATAATATGGGTGGCATGGGAGGGCAGAACCAGCAACTTCAGCAAGCGTTCATGCAGCACCAGATGCAACAGAATCAGGGCAATCAGGGTGGCACAATCCGCCGTAACTCTGCGATGGACATGAATGGAAACTCGGCCGCAGCTCTTGCAATGATGCAGCAGCAACAACAACATCAGCAGCAGCAGCAACAAGTTGGTGGCTCGAATATGGCGAACGTAGGTATGTCTTCGTACTGGAACGCCCTCCAAGGTCAGAACTCGGGCGGTGCTATGGATGCCTCCAGTGCCAGCAGCGCTCAGTTGGCTGCTCTAGCAGGCATGAACATGGGCATGAACAATGGGAATTCCTCCCAAAACAGTGCAGCAAACATGCTGCTCGGAAACCGCAGCAGTCAGTCACATATTCAAGGGATGGTTAATTCTCAGATGCAAGGTATGGGTCAGACAACAGATGCAAATCTCTTGCAGCAACAGATTGCTCAATTACAGCGACAGCTGCAGCAGCAGCAGCAACAACAACAACAGCAAAGCCAGAATCAAGGAATGGGCATGCAAGGGATTATGGACCGTCGCAACTCGGGGGGAGGATTCAATATGCAGGGAGGCCAGCAATTGTTTCAGCAGATGCAGCAGATGAATGGTATGATGGATCCCGTTATGGCCATGGCAAACAACTCATCGATGGGTGGAATGCTACCGGGGCAGAATATGCAGTCACACGGTATGCGAGGAGTCATGAACTCTCAGGGTATGATGCCTGGCTCCGTTGGACTCAACGAAAGGGAGCTTTTGTTTCAACAACAACAACAGCAACTGATGCGCTCCTCGAGCATGTCTAACTCAATGCAGGGCGACGCATCTAGAGTACAAGACCTCTTTTCGAGCCAGAACCAAGATCTCATGGGACAGCGACGGAGTACGCAAGGAAATATGGGCGGCAACTTCAACAATAACCTAAATGCGTATGACATGGACGGATCAGTCTCCTCGCAGAGATCAAACCAAGCAAACCCCATGTCCGGGGGGAACCCCATGTCTGTTGGCAACCCCATGTCTGGAGGGAATCCCATGACAGGAGGGAATCCGATGTCCGCTGGGAACCCAATGGGTGGCGGGAACCCCATGTCCGGAGCGAACCCCATGGCTGGAGGCAATCCAATGTCCGGGGGGAGCTCTATGTCAGGAGGGAACTCCCTGTCCGGAGGGAATCCTATGTCTGGGGGGAACTCTTTGTCTGGGGGGAATCCAATGTCCGGAGGCAACCCATTGTCCGGAGGGAACCCATTGTCCGGAGGCAACCCGATGTCTGGAGGGAAGCCGATGTCTGGAGGGAACTCAATGTCTGGAGGAAACCCGATGTCTGGAGACAAGGGAGATGATGGTGGTAGCCAAAAGTCGTTTTTGGATGGGAGTTTCGCCGGAGGTTGGCAATCAAACGCCGACTTGCCCGATCGAAGGCGTATCATCTTTTCCATACTTGAAGTCATTCGGCAGATGCGTTCAGACACAAACAAAATTTCACAGAAGTACGTGCTTGTGACTGTTGTTTTGCCCAAAGCGAACTGTCCATATCACTCACCTCTCCTTTTGTTGTAGACTCCCTCATATGGCGAAGAGCCTCGAAGAACACCTCTACCGCTCGGCTCAAACCAAGGAAGAATATCTCGACCCCTCAACTCTCAAGACTCGACTGCAGCGTATTGCACATGGCCTGGAGATCCACCGCTCTTCCTCGTCTACCTCGGGATTGGGTTGCGCGCCAAAAGCTCAGAACAGCCTGCAGCAGGGGAACGTACCATCTGAGGCCGAGCAACTTCAACAGTTTCTCGCTTTGCAACAAGGGGGCAATGATCTTAACCAGAATCAAAATGGCATGTCCGTTGGAAGCATACAGAACAACATGCAAATGGATATGCTTCAGGGACTCGGTGGCGGTGGAATGGACACGAGTACAAGCGGCATGGATCAGTCACAGACTGACACCTTGAACTTGGGTCAGGACCTTGCCGCCGCGCAAAAGAAGAAAGTGATTCGACAGCAACAGCAACGCCTCTTGCTTCTTCGGCACGCCTCAAAATGCAAAGAGGGTCCCAACTGCAAAACTAAGTTTTGTGCGCAAATGATGACGTTGTGGAAGCACATGAAGAAATGTCGAGATAAGGCCTGTAAGACTTCTCACTGTTTGAGTAGTCGCTGTGTTCTCAATCACTACCGAATTTGCAAGAGCCAGGGTCGTACGTCGACTTGTGAGGTTTGTGGCCCTGTGATGGAGCAAATCAAGAATCAAGATCAACAAGGACCCATCGACAGTAGCGACCCCCTGGCAGCGAAACCCGATCCCGATTTACCGAACCAGCCATTGCCCTCCCTCGACGAGCAAATTTCCAATTTCGGTCAAATAGGGAATCAACAGAACAATATGCAGGCGATGCAGAGACAGGCGATGCAGCAACTTTTTCAACAGCAACAGGAAGCCCTTCTGAATCAGCAAGGCGGCTTGTCCGGGATGCAAAATCAGAGCAATTTACAATCTTTGGGCGAAGGAGGCTTAAATCCGATGCAACAGGCTATGATGAATAGCTCGCAGAACGGTGAAAGTCACGAGCTACAACAGATGCAAAACCTCCAGAATCCTCAGCAGACGATGCAACAGCAACAGCAACACCAAGTCTTGCAGCAGCTCCAGAAGCAACAAAACCAATTGCAGGAGCAACAGAGACAGTTACAAGAACAGCAAAGGCAATTACAAGAACAACAGGCTATGTTGAAAGATCCCGGAACTCAACAAGCTCAGCAATTACAGCAGCAGCACCAGCTCCTCCAGCAGCTCCAACGCCGTTGCCAACAACAGCAAGCATTGATTCAACAAGATTTGATGCTTCGAATGAAATCAATCGAACAGGGTGGCCAGGATATGCAGAGTATGCAACAGCAGTTAATGCAGGCCATGGACCACAGCCAGGCATCGCAGCAGATGGGAAGCAGCCAAAATTCGCACCACAGTCAGGCTTCTAACCGTATGCAAGTAAATATGCAGCCGGCGGCGATGAGTCAAGTTCAAAGTAGCGATCTCATGAGTCCACTGCAGAACTCTCTGCTTAACCTTTCATCGAATGAGCAAGACATGCATCAGCTGCAGCAAGGCATGAGCTCACACCACAACGATAGCGTCCAAGAGGACGCACGTAAACAAGACGAAGCGGAGAAAGACCTTCAGCCATTCCCTGGAATACAGGTTGAGGAAGAAGACCTTGACCAAGATGACCCCCCTAGCCTGGGAACAAAGCTATCGTCACCGCCCGCGCCGCGTCCCGTTGAGAACAATACCTCGAAGGAGGAGCAACCAAAAGAACAGGAATCCACGGAGCCCAAGGACCGTATGAAACCTGGTGGCCGAGGGAAGGGAGCGCGTGGCCGCGGGGGAAAGGGCAAACGACTGCGGGACCTTGCAGATGATCTTGGAAGTGCCGGGGCCCCGCTAAGTGCCACTGACTCAACATCTATGTCGGACCGGAAGCGCGACCTCGAAGCTCTCGATGGTGGGGACGGCGGTCGGCCAAACAAACAGGCCAGGGGTGACAACTCAGGGTTGGAATCAGATAGGGGAGGCGATGGCGAACCCGTTACGTCTTTAACCAGTTCCATGCCGAAAGGCGATGTGGAACAACACTTGCTTTTGCTTCACAAGGGTCTTCATCTGACTTCACGCACCATCACTCACAAATGTCTGCCAATCGTTCAGCAGCTCATCGACGACCCTTTTGGTTGGGTGTTCCGGGACGCTGTCGATCCTGTCGTCTTTGGGCTACCAGATTATTTTGAAGTGGTGAAAAATCCTATGCACCTTTTGTTAGTCAAGAAGAAGCTGGAAAATGCAGTGTACACGGATATGGCGTCATTCGAAAGAGATGTCAAGCTCGTTTTCGAGAACGCGATTCTATACAATGGAGACGAGAGTGACGTGGGGCAGCTAGCGCAAACCATGAGGGGCGTTTTTGAAAGGGAGTACAGAAAGGTTTGCGGAGGTATGTAAGTTTTCATACCTAACCTACTCCCGCCATAGTAGCAGCTCGATTTTTCTCATCTCTGTACTACCTTGTTATAGAGACTAGGATCGCTACTCCACGCATAGGACCGAATGACTGTAACCTCTGTGGTTTGAATCGACGGATGTTTCTTCCTCCTGTTCTCTATTGCGTTGGGATGGCGTGCGGAATGGAGAGAATCAAACGAAACGCGATTTACTACACGAATGGGTCGAGGCAGAATATCTGGTGCGAGAAATGCTTCGGCAAGATCAAGGACAATGAGTCTATAGTACTGGATGACGGGACCGAAACAAACAGGTCGAGTCTATACCAGGCGAAGAATACTTCTAGTCCCGAAGAGACCTGGGTGCGCTGTGACGCATGCCATGCAAGTGTTCATCAGATATGTGCACTGACGAGTGATAGGATACGAAACCCAAATGAAAAATGGTTTTGCCCGAAATGCGACCTCAAACAGCGGAAAGACTTTTTCCTGCGACCAGCGAAGTTCGAACGACGTGCGGAAGATCTTCAACGATGTGCCATGAGCGACTTCATCGAGAGAGGGGTCACCGATAATCTCGAAAAGGCATACGAATTGAAGTCGAAGGAAATGAACGTTCCATTGGGTGAAATCGAAAAGGCTAAGGGACTATCGATTCGGGTGCTTTCTCATATCACAAAGAATCACGCCGTCAGAGATGAGGTAAGGCTTGCTCGTTTCCCTGACATCTTTCTACACGTTGTCTAGAAACTCACGTCGTCTGGTGAAACCTTCGAAGATGTACGAGCTTTATGCGAAGGCTGGGTGCCCGCCGTACTTCCCCGCTCACACTAAGTGCATCGGCCTTTTCCAGAAAATCGATGGTATTGATGTTCTGCTCTTCGCGATGTATGTGTACGAGTACGGTCAGGATTGCCCGCCTCCCAACAGGCGCCGAGTCTATATCTCGTACTTGGACTCTGTTCACTATTTCCAACCTCCATCTTTTCGATCCGTGGCGTACCAGTCTGTCATTCTGCACTATCTACGATTTGTGAAGAAAAGAGGATTTCATACGGCCCATATATGGAGCTGTCCGCCAACTCAAGGCGACGAATATGTTTTTTATTGCCACCCAACATCTCAGAAGATCCCACAAGAGGACAAGTTGAGAGACTGGTATGTTGACCTCATCGAAAAAGCTAAGACTGAAGGCATCGTCGTTGATACGACAAACTTTTATGAGGAATATTTTGCTGACGCAGGGTTGAGTGGTCCAGGTGGGACCACGCTGAATCCGATGTCGCTTCCCTACTTCGAAGGGGACTACATCCCCGGTGAGATCGAAAACATCCTCTCTAATTTGTCGAAGGAAGAAAAAAGAAATATTCCTATTCCGAAGCCGCCATCGCGTCGCTCAGGTGCCAAGCTTGGTACACGTTCTAATCCGGGAAGCCTCGTAAACGGAGTTCACGATAAGATTATGGAACGACTAGGGAAGGCAATCTACAACATGAAGGAAAATCTCATGATTGTTCGCCTCAGAAGCAAAGCGTTCGCTTTTGCAGTCGAACGAGGAGACGATGTCTCCATGTGGCCAGACGATGAAGAGAGAATTCCAGTTATAAAGGGCAAGGATTCAGGTGTGTTGAACAATGAGAAGGCACCAGGTGGAGGCAACCACGGAAGCAAGTTCTCCGACGAAGACTTGGACGTGAAAGAGGGTGCATTTGCTATCGTACCCGGCCCAAGAGTTGGAACTACGGAAGACAAAGACCCGCAATTCGAGAGCGAACTCTTTGAGAATCGGCAGCTGTTTCTAAACTACTGTCAAATGAACAATTGCCAGTTTGACGACCTACGAAAAGCGAAACATACGACCATGATGGTCTTATTCCAACTTCATGCGCCGACAGCACCAAAGTTCTTCAAGCAATGCGGCGTTTGCCGGCGGGATATCGCGAATGGATATCGGTACCATTGCAATATTTGTGCTGACTTTGATCTATGTGACGAGTGTTACAAGCCGGTGTGCACAGGAGCATGGGCCAGTCGTGGACAACTCTACCGACATGATACGAGTCACACCTTTGCGAGAATAAGCCTGAAGGAATCGGACGAGGCCACAAAAAGCGCTGAAGAGCGTCAAAAAAGTCTTCAGGGCTATTTGGATGTTTTGGTCCACGCAGCCCACTGCCCTGGACCTCCCATTTGCAAGTTGAGCAATTGTGAAAAAATGAAAAAGTTATTTGTCCACGTCCAAACCTGCAATCTGACGTATGTGAATGGTTGTAAGGTGTGTCAGCGCCTAGTATCCCTTATCTTTGTTCATGCTCGGTCCTGCGACGTCCGTGGGAGCTGCCCACTACCATTTTGTGACAAATTCCGAGAACGCAATGAGCGCGTACGTCGACAGCAGCAACTAATGGATGACCGACGACGTCAAGCCCAGAACTCATTTTATAATGGTGGGTATGGTTCTTGATTTAATTTCGTCTATACCACAGTCATCCATAATGAAAATATTATGTATAAGTATATGCAAACAAATTCTAGTTCTGTTTGTTCTTACGACATGAGCAATGGCTATTAGTCCCAAGAAAGGTCTTTCACGAATCTCAATCAATCTTCTTTCCAACAGCCTTGGCTGAATTTACTAGACAACTAGTAAAGAGACCGACTGTTACAAAGGTCCCACCGACGATACTAACCAATGAACTTAAAAAGACGATAAAGTTATCCCGTCCTTCATCATGATGGACTGCGATAGGCGTCACATCGTAGGACATGGCAAGGCCGGGGATGACGGATATCCCCTGGTTGACCATCGTCTCTGGTTGGACTGCATGAGCAGTCACAGACATCTGATATGTCTTCTTCGTTGTTAACCAACCTTGAATAATCGTCGGAATTAATTTGATCTGTACATTCTCTAATGCAATCCCACCCATATAATTCTGAATGTGATGATACCGATCCTCTAACGGATGCGCTGCTGCCTTATCGAATCGTTTCCCAAATTGGATACTATGTATATAATGTGTCATATTGAAATCATTCTTCCTTGGATTGTTTTCTATTTCTTCATCGGTAAATTGTGATTGGATCATAATCTGATTCAATGCTGCATTCCATGCCTCCTTCGTGAGACTAATCGTTACATGTCCAGACACGATGGGTACTCGTAAGGTCGTCCGAATCGTACATCCCGTCCTATGTTGAGAGGTAAGTCCTATCTTCTTCAATTCAAATATCTCAGGTCGATGCCATCCCACTTGAGTCTCACCCGATCTTGGATCGAAATCTGATCGCGTAAGTGGATGAGAATTTAGTTGGACTTCTAAACTTTGACACTTAATATGTGGGAAGGTCACATGAAGCTTTAATGGGATTTTCGCATGCATATCATATTGTCGACTTTGGAAGGGATCCTGTGTATGGATAGGTAACATGGGGATACTAAGAGATTCAGATAAATGTAACGTATGCCTAGTCGACCCAACAAGGTATAGGTAAAGTTGCGCGACGAAGAGGATAGCAGCTGTCGTCCCAGCAATCAACGTAATCACCCCCCCCGCCACTGATGGGGAACGTAAGTCCGCACGAGGCTTCATGAACATATCCGTATTTCGAAGCATATTTCTTGTTGTAGTAGTAGTTGTTGTTGTACCAGGAAGGAACGAAATGCAGTGAATAGGTTTAGTGATGTCGTTTGTTTGGCATTATGGTGCTGTTAGCAGTCCAAGTCGGAGGGGAGGCACTTCGGTCGGTGGCATTTTATTTCCCCCCATCGGACAAGAGACTCTCAGCAAATCATACTCATAGATACATATAGTATCTATGTTCTCGAAATACGAACTACCTAATACATACATATGTACGGTAGATTCCTCCTTCGAGGCGGTCGGCAGAGATTGCCACAACGGTCAAGAACTGACTGGCTCGCCCGGGTTGTTACATAGGATGTGACAAGAAGTTAACGCGCGGGAGAACGTAAAACATAACACGCGACCTTACAGTAAGCTAAATTCGAAAAATCCCTCTTCTTTCTGCGGCAAAACGCAGCGGACTGTGAGGAGATCGGTGGTGGCCTTTGGGGTTTGTTCATGCAAATTGTCTGTGAACATTGACTAAAGGATCCCAACAAAAAAAGGATCAATCATTTTAAAAAGGGGGGAAAGGACTTGATGTCGACACTAAAGTTAAATCCAGACGCTGTCCGTGAACGGGCCAAGGGCGTTCCGGGTTGTCACGAAGTCGTACCATCCAATAGTGACACGTCTGTCGTTAGTTTCATGGTCGGTTTGAATCAACGGCATGCCGAAAAGGTAGCAAGAGTCAATATCTTCTTCGATACGGGGACGATTGCAACATCATGGATCCTGAATGGGAAAGTACGGCAAACATTCCGAAGGAATGTTTCAAGTCTAGATGTTATGGAACGTCTATTGAAGTATCCTGAGGAATTGGTCCGAATCGATGAATCACTGGTGGGTTTCTTAGAGACCTCTGCGAATCCGAAACTCCCCACCTCACCACGATCATTAGAAAAAGAATTAGAATTAGCAGATGTCGGACTTGCAATTTTACAGGGTGAACGAGAAAAACTTGTAAGTCATTTGGAATCCCTCCAACAACCACCACAACCACCAGGAGGACCAAATCAACCACAGCGTCCCCACGGATCGTCATCGGATCAACATGATGATGATGATTCAGAAACGTCTTCCGAATCGGGTCTTGAATTTCGATTTAGTCTCCCTGCTGATGTCTTGGCACAGGTCGATCAATGTCTACGTGATATTACCAAGATGGATAAACAGGTCAAGGGCGTTACGACGAATGGGAAGGGAACTGTATTCCTATACGGGAATGGTGGTGTAGCGTATACACCCGCGATTCCTCGAGCATTATACCAAAAGCTGAAACAACTCCGAAATTCAAGTTATAGTGCCAGACCTTCCTATATCTCCCTCGGTACTCGAGACCGTTACTTTGTGGCATTTAATGATGGGACAGCAGATTGGAAGGGTCCGAAACAACTTGACAAGATAGTAAAGAAATGTCTATCAGAAAAGCACATCCCCCGATCCGTCGCCTTTGGTTCGACGTATGATACCTTCTTTGTGGTCTTCCATGATGGATCATGGCAATACCAGGGACGTGGGATTCCAAGTAGTCTGGAAGAAAAATTGGCAGCTAGAGAAGATCGACCTGACCTGGCAGCTGTCAATTTAGGACCAGCAGGAGAATGGTTCCTAAAGGCAAAGAATGGACGTATGTGGTGGAGTGGTATTAGTCCCGAGCTAGATCAGGTGATTGCGAATATTCTGAATTCGGGAAACTATCTACATTTCCTTGACTTTGGAGACAACGGTAGTTACTTTGTTAGCTACGATGACTGAATGACGACTACCATGTCATCTGAAGGATAGGATATGAAAATCAATAATGTGGGATCTGGACTGCTTTCTGGAAGAATGGATGGATAAATCTTTACAGTTAGAGCGCACAACTTTATTGTGTGCAACTCCCAAAAAAATTATTTTGACTTGTTCTTCTTCGAAATTACTCCCTCGGCGTCTGTCCCCGGTCGCTTACCCGTCGTCGTCTCGCCATACCTTACGGATGAAGCTTCTTCCCGAGTAGAAGAAGATTCATCGACAGTACCCAACGACTACGATAGGTAAATATGAAACAACAACGGAGGACAAAGAGGAATCACAAACGACGTGAGAAATTAGAGATGTATTTCATCTTTCCCGTCGAACATAGTATGAAAACCTACCTCACTCATGTCGACGACGACGATGGGGGGGGCATTGACTGTAAGATCTTCCCCTACTATGGACTTCAATTCATTTATGGATTCCTCAATTTGGATTCCAAGGGTCGTATAGATAGCATTTAATTTCGATGTCAATTGTGACGACCTGTCAAACATAGGATCATCACCATTCGTCACATTCATGACATTCCTACGTGTCATAATTTCCGCCTTTGTCTTTACATATAGTTTGTTCCATACTGTCATCTTTTCCAAAATTTGTTTCATAGATTCCCTATCGGCCTCTGAAATCTTAGATGGGTTCCCATATTGATCCTTCCAAAAGAAGAAGGAAATTTCATCTTCCAATGAACGAATCTTTGTTTCTAAGCCCTTCGTGTATGTGAGAGTTTCCTCATATTTCAATTTCCAATCTACAGGAATACTTTCATTCTCATCAACCCGTTGTTCCTCAACGTTTTGTAGGTTGGATGGTTGATATCCTCCTCGAAGAATCGAATCAAGTCCCTCCTTTGCATTCCTTCGTGCGACGATACTATCTTCTAGTCGTCTTTGGAAGGAATCGTAATTCTTACTACTTTGGTTGGGTAAGAGATGATATCCGTCACGACGAGCCTGTGCCGTATGGAACTCTTTCTTCATCGTTTCTAATTGGGCTTGTAATTCTTTCACTTGTCGTTGAGACTCGTGACAACTGTTCTTCCATTTCTGTGCCGATGTTTTTACTTCCTCTACTTCTATCTGACTTTTCAGAAGTTTTAAATTCAATTCTTCCTTTTCTGCCTCAAATCCCTTGATCGATTCCGCATGAGATGGATCGGTCTGTACCGAAGGTGACGACGTCCGAGATGTCTTGAGTGTGTCGATGGCTGCTGACAATTCTGCGGCATGCTTTTCCAGTGCCTCATTTGTTTCTTCTAATGACATTCGAATAATCTTTTCTTGTCGTGCTTCCTTTTTGGCCTGTTCCAGTCGTAACTGTAAATCTTCTACAATTTCTATATGAGCCTTCCGTTCTTCCTCCATCATGATCCGATTTTCATACCGCCACTGTTGAGCAGCACTCAATTCCGCATTCACATGTTGCTTCGGATCTTCCTTGAGTAACTCCCGGACTAACGCGATGCTCGATAAGAGGTCACTCCCTCCATCTGCTGCTGTGTCTCCCGTTACTACTACCATCCTAAAAAAGTCGAAACGACTCTTAATAGCGATGAATCCCACTGTGCTACCGTGATCCTTCAACTACCGGTAGCCTGCGATGTTTTGTCAACTTTGACATGGACCCTCCAAGAACGGGCAGATTCACCCCCTCCAGAATGTGGGGGATACCCCTAAAGGAACTACGTGAAAATGGTTTAGGATGAAAGAATCTTCGGGGTCCCCCCTCTTCACGATAGAGGGTATCATCGGCTCTATAGATAGTAATTCATAGGATGATACAAGCATCGTCATCATCCCGACGAGGGCGTTTCGACTGTTTGCTCGAGTATGATCTGTTTTCAGTGACTTCCCAGCTCTTTTACTTTACAGTTATCTACGGTATCACGTGGAGGGTACGCCTCGTCCTACGGCTCAACGAACAAAATTAACGAAGCACGACTAGCTTCCTTCCTCGTGAGAATCGAAAAGCTTTTCTCGCCATTCGTTCACTCTCTCGAGAAGAGGCAAGTTCATATTCCATTGTCTCATCCGTTGCCATTTCAAACTTCGTTGGAGAGTTTCGATCTGTGGATGCATGAGTGAGATTTACAGCGTCTCACCGATTCTTCATGTCGTCTCTTCACAGCTTCTTGACTCGGACACTAGCGGAGTGTTCTGCAAGAGCGACGACAAACACAAGTTAACAGTAAGTAAACAGAGGGAGATACGACAACTTCAAGTAATTCCAGCCAGATTCAAATGAATCTCACTCATAAAGTGGTATCCGGAATGATGGTTGTCGGCGTTCTGCGTCATCTCCATGAAATGTAGGCCTGATGAAAGGTATCTGTTCCATACTCCATATCCGTTCATTGGAAAGTTCGACCACTTTCCGTGAGATTTCCGAGAGACTCTCACCAAGGAGGAGGATGTCTTTCGGAGCCTTTCTTTTCGTATGGATGAATGCCCTCGAGCCCGATTCCAGCAATGCGCCTTGCGAGAAGTCAAGACTAATTGTCCCATCCAAACTATCTACGTTACCCCCCCCGATGCCCAGTAGGGCTACCACCGTTAGGGGCAAAGGCACCTAAAGATCGCCAGACCTTCTCATCACTATGATCACCACCAACTTGGTACTTGGCAATAACATTACGATCACCGTCATACCCACCATGTGAACAGGTACCGTCATTGCCTTCATAGCCCGGAATGGGAGTGCCTTGTACCATTGACAATACGGCCGCAAGGATGATGCCAGTGTAGGGACGGAGAGTATTTTGAGTTTTCATGGTGATCGGAGATCGATGCTCGACTGCAAGAAAATGTTGACGAGATAAGCTTCCTTGATTTGACTCAAAAGGTGGCACCTGGAATTGGTTTTGTGTGTTGCCGTGGTTCATGGCGACCTGAGATGGATGGTCGACTGGAAAAAAATGTTGTGTTGGTAAGGTTCCTTGATTTGAATCGAAAGGGGGCACTTGGAAGTGGTTTTGTGTGTTGTCACCGCGCTCATACTGTCCGACATTGACAGTTCGAATGCCTGGATGTGGGCTCCCATTATTGAACCACGTGCACGACTCAAGATATCTCTGGGAAGGTATGGCATCCTGGGTAGGCCATAGAGAATGATCACAACCAAAGTATGTCATCGCGTTCATCTTCAGCATATACAATAGGACCGAAACGACGGCGGCAAAGAAGGGACGGAGGGTACTTTGGGATATCATGACAAATGGAAATGGAGACTCGACTGGAAGGAGCTGTTATGTGGCCGACGTTTCTTTAGTTGACTTGATGTTGAGCGCATTGGAAACTGATTTTGTGCGCCTCTCTCTGGAGCTTTGGCAGGTAACCGTATGTCGTCCACTGGGTATGCCCCTTCAGAAATCGTCAGTACAAAACATAACTCACAGTCAATCGCGTTCAGCATCTGCATGTCGAATCACTTCACCATACCGTTGATGTGCGACGGGTATCGAAGAAAAGATTTTCCCCGAGTGGGAAAGAGTTTCGGAGAAACGACGCCACGATGTCGTCGTTCGAATAAGCCTTCCTGTCTTCGTGTTTGCTGCCACGAATAGGCAGTCCATCTCCATACCGTTTCGTAACGCCCGTTTACCGGTAAGTTACTGTTATTTTATCTGAGTTCTTCATCCTTGTTCGGACCGTTTGTTTGTCGACGCTGATATAGCAACAATCCGCTTACGAGCACAACCTGGTGATCTTGTTGTTGTTGTTGTTGTTGTTGTTGTTGTGCTGGGTGCAGCAATGTATGTTCTCGTACAGTGAGCAGCAAGTGATGTTTGCGGTGTCAAGCTGTTAGATCTCCTTTGTGGTAACTCGAATGACTGGTAGGAACCAAAAACTCGACTAGTGGGAATCGACGGCAGTGCCACGTATGCCACACGCTACAGTAGTAGGATTTCACTATAGTTCGGACGGAAAAACGGCATCTTTGTCACAGTCACATTCAATTTTCGTAGCCGTTTCTCAGACGCGATTCATTTCGACAAACAAGGAGAGAGATGGAAGCTCGACAGCAGGCTATCGTAACAGGATATCCGGAGTATCACACGCTGGAAATGCGCCCTACCATATACTTTTGCTGTTCTTCATCTTCCTGTTGTTTAGCCAACTGGATGTTGTCTACGTTCTTGCTGGGTTGCTTCCGCCCGAGTTTATAATTCATGAGTCATACCATATGCTTATGTTCATCCACTTCTGTGCTTCCGCTATTTCCATCTGACCCTCCCCGAGTTTCAAATTCAATTCTTCCTCTTCGGCCTAGAAAATGCCGTACGATGAATGAATTTTCGGGGGTTACCCACCCTTTTCCCGACAAGCAGTGTCATCAGCTTTATATGCTTCGGTATCTCTCGGCTAACCTTATACGTAGGTTGATACTGCATCGTCATCATCCCGACGATGGCGTTTCGACTGTAGTTCCCTTTGCCCTGTTTCTGTCTCTTCCAGCTCTTCTACTTCCTCTTCGGTATCATGTGGGGTACGCTTCGTCCTACGGCTCAATGAACTTACCTCATCACGAAGTCGATTGGCTTCCTCATGAGAATCGATAAGCTTTTCTCGCGCCCCTCGTAAACTCTCTCGAGCACAAGCAAGTTCATATTCCATGGTCTCATCCGTTGCTATGGTAGTACGAAGCCTAGCTTCTGCGGTTTCCTTCGCCGCAAGCAACGAACGGAATTCGGACTTGACGCCTTGGACTACCTTACAAAGTTGTTGAACAAGGTCAGAAGTAACGTCAGCGTCTTCCTTCTCTGTCGCTTCTTGTAGAAGTCGATCAAGGGCTACTAGACTGCTCGGTATGCCATCGGCATCGCCTGCGGGAAGATCAGAGGCTAGTGACCGTCGCTCTTCAGCTTGCTTCGCTTGAAGATCATTCATCTATTGGGCACACAATCGCTGTTGTGAGAAAGAGAGTTCAGATTCAATCTCGACTGTACGAGTGAATCCATTGTTCGTACCTCTTTTTCCAACTTCGCGAATGCCTCAAGAAGAGCTTGATGTGCTACCATTGATTCGCGAGCCTACACCCCATGTTAGTGAGAAAATCCAATGATTCGAACACAACGAAGGTAACAACAACGTCTTCCACTTACCTCCTCTTCGGATTGCTTCAGGATCGCTTCTTTCCCGTCGAGAACCTCCTTCATTGAGCTTAGCTGTAACTCGAAACGGAAGAAACTGGTCCGTTAGACGAGTCTGGCAGGAAGGGGGGGGGTTGATTTCAGGGCTGTGCCAACATCACTTTGCTTACCTCCCGTTCGGTCTGCATTCTAGTTTTGTTATCCGTTTCTACCTTTCGTTGAAGAGCTTCGATCTGTGGTGTGACCATGAAACAAGAGTCGAGTTAGTTACAGTACAACCATTTTCAAAAGGTTATCAGCGAGACTATCGTGTTCTTACCGATTCTTCATGTCTCCTCATAGCTTCTTGGAATTCGTTCGACTCGGACACTAACGAAAGATTCTGCGAGAGCGACATCAATCAACAATGCACATTTAGTCAACAGAGGGAAATACGAAAAGCCTTCGAACAAGTCCTGCCCTCCCCGTCACGAACCTTCTCTTCAAGCAAAGAAATCTTCATCTTCAAGTCCCTTTCAGATTCATCTGCGGTCTGAGTGATCCTGATGATGGCGTCATCCTTTGCCTTCTCCGCTTGCTCTAGATTTTCTAAATACTTTGCGATTGATTCCTCGGAAGCTTTCTTTTCAATCTGTAGCCGTATGATGGCATCATCCTTTGCCTTCTCTGCTTGCTTTAGATCGTCTAAATGCTTTGCGATTGTTTCCTTTGAAGCCTGCTTTTCAGTTTGTAGCTTGATGATGGCGTCCTCCTTTGCCTTCTCCGCTTGATTTAGATCTTCTACATGCTTTGCTATTAATTCCTCGGAAGATTTCTTTTCTGTTTGTAAGTTTTGTAGATCCGACTTGAGACTTTGCTGAATCTGTAACATACTACCAAGACTCTTTTGATGCCGACGCTTGATAGTATGCAGTTCCTCCTGCGCAGTGGCAAGCTTCTTCTCTGTTTCTACTGCCTCCCTGTGGTCGCCCATCTGCTTTGCCAGCCATTCTTGACTCGATCGAAGCTCAGCCGAAATATTTTCCATCGTCCTCTGCTGTTGAGCTAGCTTCGACTCCAGCTCGCGGACTCTTGTACCTGAGACCAGACACTGAGCCTCCAAATCCTTTTGTCTGGTTTCCAATTTTTCATTCTCCGCCTTGAGCTCGTCGATTCGAGGCCTCCATTGACATTGCTCATGCACTACAGCGGCACGTTCTTCATTTAAGCTCTTACGAATGATAGCTAGCTTCTCTTCGGCTGCGTCTCTTGACTTGGTGATGAGTTCTAGTTGTACAGAGAGTTCCTTTCGCTGTCTTGTCAGGGCATCATACGTCGATTGCAACGTCTTGCGTTTACGCGCTTCTTGCTCAGCTTCAGTGGTGGCGTCTTGGACTTTCGTCTTGAGTTCTAGAGTTTTGCTTCGTAATGTAGCGAGTTCATCCCAGGTTTTTCTACTTATATCGTATTGAGACTGCTGAGCAGCGACGGTTGGGTGACTTCCCGACAAGAGGGAATTCGTTGGAGTATCAAGCATCAAGATCGATCGCAGCGCTCCAATGGACTCCCGGATGTCCTTGGTTGGAGTTGCAATATTTGCTCCCGGACTGTTACGTGCTTCTGGCATCTCAGCTCTCACCCTCGTCTGAAGCCTGGTGCAGGGGTTGCAATACTGCTGTGCTTGGAAGGGTATGACAACAAGGAGAGACGATGGTCAAATGGCGAATCTACGCCCCAGTCACGACGAGGATAGTTGCTCGAAGGTGTTGACTCTTGACGCGATGGTAGGATGCGTGAATCAGTCCGTGACTGGTTGACCTGAGAGATTTCCTATGATAGCGCCAGCAGAATACGACCACATTTTCTATTCACACGACACTATTCACTGTCAATTCCTACATTTCCCTAGTTTCAGAAATTCACTGTTCTACCCTCCATGTATCTTTTGAACAATAAAATCGCTGTAGGATGCAAGGATTGGGACACCGAAAAACGTGACGACCCCCGCGAGCGTCACTATCGAGCCAATATGAAGGTAAGCAGTCGCAGTCGACTCAGAGTTACCTTTTGCACCCCCTCCAGGAGCATCGTGGGAGAGTTTCTGTGGTGATGCAGTTGGCTTTCCAGTCGGAGCTGAAGTCCAAGTGTCGGATTGCACCCGGGGGATCATATCTCCGACCAAAGTCTGACCAGGGACTCTAGTCCGATGATAGCCAGCTTCCTGCATGGCCAGTTCCGCAAGGTCCATTGCCTCTTGTCGATAGGGCTTTGCCAAAGATTGAGGGAGAGGGATGTCACTATAGCGATCCTGCTTAATGATAGGAACTCTCACCGCGAACTTTCCAAACATCACCTTCTTCATTTCTCGCATCTTGGCTGCGTTCTCTCGGACTTGGCGCGCCTGACTCGCTGCTTCGGCCGTCGAGAGTCTGCGCTGTTGCTTTTCTTGCTGCTCCCTTTCGATTCTTTCCTGTTCGGTTTCTTCTTTGAGCTGACTCACATAGTATATGTCAACTAACTTCATCCAGGGACCGAACAAGGCCCATACAACGATTCGGGCTGTCCATCGAAGGAGGAAAAACCACGGAACAAAGGCAAAGACCAGAGCCAAAAAAGCGCTACCAACAGTGATCCAAAACGAGAAATACGCTTCTTCCCATGACAAAATGTTTTTGACGAAACGGAGGCCCCCGCAGCATTGAGCTAGAAGAATTTGAATGGGGAACAGAGTCGATTTGAACGGGTCAATCGACAAACCGCCACCGACTTTGGTGCTAATGTCGCCATCGGCGTCTCCAATTTCTTCCAATTCCTTCAAACGTTCAGCTTCTTCCTTCGCCGCTTCGATTTCTTCGAGTTTTGCACGCTCTTCAGATTCCTTGATGCGCTTCATCCATTTTTGCAAAGCCAGCTTTGCTTCGTCGAACTGGTAGAATGGTTGGATGTCATGAGGTTTCGCGGAGCACGAACCAGTGGCTACTTTCTCCAAGACATCAACAAAAGAGTGACAGCGCGACCACACGTCCGGATTTTTATTACGCCATCCCATCGTAGCTATCAGTACCCAGGAGATACACGCGCAGCAAAACGAAGGATAGTACTCGGGATTCTCCACTAGAAAAACAAATGCAATGAAAGCCACAAGAGAATGAATTGGAAGCATCCACTGTCTCCCCAACAGTTGAACACGGAAATGCCCTCGCCAAAGCAACAAGGTTAAGATCGCATCTTCGATGTACATCAGAACGTGCTGGTACTCGTACAACTCGTCTATGTAGCTACAACAGCAAAAACCGATTAGGAGGCGACGATGGATAGGAACCGTCGCGGGAAACCGCAGCGCCTTCAACTTACATCTTGATGGTTCTGACGCTGTACCTGTCAACTTCCACGTTTCCAAGGCATGTTTGACGCACCACACGAAATTCCTTTCGACGCTTCACATTCACATATACAGGGGACGGTGGTTCGAGCGCAGATAGAGCCAGTTTACGCTCGTCGGGAATTTCGAGTCGCAATCGAACGTATATCTTTCCTTGGCTATTCCGGCCAGGGACTATGGCACTTGGGTAAAGATTGTAGGTCAGAAGATATTCCGTGTTCGGCCGCAGGTTTGTAATGTCGATCGACACTCGGCCGATGAGGTCATGATCGGAGAACCCGGAGTCATAATCGAAGACTCCAAGGAAAATCTGGCTGCTCGCATGACCAATATTAAAAATGAACGCACGTCTAGACCAGGGGAACCAAACAGGATCAAGGCAATCATCAATTGTGTCGGTTGTCAGGTGTGTATCTTCGTAGACGATCGAAACAAAGGAGTCGGTAAGATTGCCCAAATAGGATCCGGTGTCCATATTTGGAAGACCTTCGGCAGACAGAATTTCGAGATATACCCGCCCTAATTTCCCAGCACCACTATCTATCCAAGAATAAGAAGCTTTCATTACTTCTGCCTTGATTTGTTCTTTCGTCATCCATTCTGTCTCCTCGCGGCGTTCCGGATCTGGACCTGGGCGAGCTTTGAACTATGTGTATACATTCCGTGAGGTACGATGACACATCGAGAAGATCCGAACCCAGAGCCACGATCACGTTGGTCCCACTTACCTTTTTGACGCCATTTTCGGTCTTTGAGGTTCTGTGTACAATGGACATCAAAGGGTTGTTGGCGACCTTGGGACCCTCAGGAGCTGCGATGCCCCTGACGGAAGTTGCAAGTCCTTCCATGAATTTTAGGTCATGCGGTGTTGCCCGACGACAACGGATCGCAAGGTAGCCAGGTATGCTTTCCCCAATCTTCCCAGAGACAGGCTGCAACTTAAACTCCATCCGTTCTCCCTTTGCCTTATACAGCACATCAGGCTTAACATGAACGACGCCTAAATTATCGTTCGCACCGAATTGATCAAAATCTTTCACCAAAAAGTTCATCCCATCTTGAATAAAGAGCTGTTCTGATTCGACTTCTAGAAGAAACAGTGACCCGTTTTTGACGGTCCAGATTGGATCGAGACTAGCAAACGAAACACGATCAGGAACACAATACTTTGTCACAAGGCAACCTCATTCATCCGTGAACTAAAACGTACGTTGAAGAAATGTGCTTCGTTCGATGAACCTCTCGACGCCCCAACATGCACACAACAATTGGATCCGAAGATATCAAGTCCCCCACTGGGAGGTCCCACCCCGACACGATCTCTACCAACAACGTAATCCTTTCAAACGGCGCCAGTTTGATATCCCCTAAGCTCGCTTGCAATCGCAATTTGGAGCGAGCGACTTCTTTCTTCCGTTCTTCCTCAAGCTTTGCGCAGAATCTGTTGGCATCTTCGACCGTATCGAAAATAAACTCTCGTTCCTGCGTGATATCTTGCAACCGCACCAATAGATGAACGGTTGACTTGAGTTGACTCTCGACCGTAACGGCACTGCATGGGAACCTATACAGGGGCTTCCAATCATCATAATGTTTTCCTCCAGTATCTGCCAAGATCTGACCAGCCTTTGTGTCGGCAATGTCTTCCGCGACAGTAACCTCGTCATCACAGTCCTGGACAGCTCCAAACTCCTCGCTACTTCCTTCGTGGTGTCGGATCTTGCTGAAGGCTTCGCGCCTAAACTCCGAGTTTTTTTGTTTATCAATGGGATCAAGTATCCTGATACGGTTCGATCAGAAAAGATGTGAGTTCCATCATTCATTTCCAGTTTGAAGTATAAATATCGATAAGATTCTCTTGTCTTTCTGTGCTTACCGTACGACGCATTCCTCATATGATTGTGTAGAAATGGCATTACCCTTTGCATCCACTTCTTTCGCGGAGGAGGTTATTTTATGAACTTCAATAGAGATCTTGCGTCGTTTGGAGTAGCGATTGATGACTCGGGGAACAAGTTTGCCCTGTAAAATGACGGAAGACGGACACGGAGCATTCACAGTCAGTCACAACATTAGGTCGTCACCACACGAAAAAATACCCGGAAAAAACTTGATCCTCACCTTGAAACTAGTAGAAGGAGGCAAGCAAAATGTGTCCCAAGCACTTCCTGAGACTACTTCCATCTTGATGAGCTTCTCCGGTTTCTTGGGATCCTTTATTCCACCCCCTTTCTCTTGCTTGGCAGCTGCTTGAGCTTGAGTGATGGTGGCTTTCCATTTCTCATCGGCCAAGGCCTGTTTTGCCACTCCCGCCAGCTTTGGAGGCGGCATGACAAATCACGATGGGTTTTGCAACGTCAATAGTGTGACAAACTTGGGACACGTTTCCCGTTTACACTGTCTAGACACTCTCAAAGAGAAAATGGTTTACGACCTGGTAGATGCAGCGAGGGAATCGGAACACTACCAGTACCGGGTACTGGTTCCCACCGACAGCGAACAGCGACAGAGTGGTGAATGGTTTCGTTCCCGAATCTTGTAAGACTGGATCTTGAAAGGCAATGGGTGTGCGGGCTCGCCAATAGGAATGCAGCGTTGGGATACGACTATCGTTCACTCTCACCGTTCACGAATCGTGCATGTCACAGTCACAAGTCACTGTCACTGTCACAAGCCCGGTGGATACATATGTCTCATCCTTTCTGAAACAAATATACGATACTTAAGTATGAACCTGTGATATGCAATTCGAGGTTTGTTAGTTGATATGAAAATGATACATACCTTTGTTGAATCTCTCTCGTGTTATCTGGTCGAAGAAGTATGTATAAACAGGACATAATTCCATGGGAACGAGTAGCGCAGTGGCTATATCCTCTGGAATCACAACGATCATAACTAGACTCCTAAATGTTAGACTTAACTTTGGCAAAAGGGGGGGCAGAACAAGTCGCCCTGGACATATATCTCAGCCCACGTCTGTTCATCGGAAACTAGCTCTAGATCAGCTGGCATAGTTCCACCTTTGTGTCATTTCATTTGGGACACGAGAAAGGTGGCAAAATGTCACTTCCTTGTGGAACAAGATCAACGACGCCCTTCAAATAGTGGGCTTGATATATCCACCAGTAGCATCACATAGAGACTTGGTCATCCCATGATATTCAGCGACCTGGTACCAAATAAACCAAACGTCACTGGTCCATTCTTTCTTGCGCGCGTGTATGGATACGCTCTCTTCGTTCGCTGGTGGTCTCAAGCTCGACCTTGCAATGCTCTGTTCACAGCCGGTACCTGTTTCTTCACGTACTCCATAAACTGGAATCCTGCCACCCCAGATACAACACATGTCAAACCAAGGAAGGTTGGGAAATATTTCCGATCAAATACTACCTTTCGGAGGGTATCTTCCATGGATTTATTACCCTCATGTCGGGGAAGGACTGGACTAATCGTTCTCGCTTGGAATGCATTGAGAAGTCGGATGGTTCTGACGAGTGTCACCGACATTTTGAAAGGACCTGGGAATACTGAAGTGATTGGGAAAGAACTGTGGGCGCTTTGAGGAATACGTTTCCAGTAATGTCGAAGGAAGAGACCTCGAACGGCGAAGAATGAAAAAGTGATGGACGTGATGTATGCCTTTCCGCGATGAAAAACAGTCGGAAAGTGTGGGGCGAAGAAATCGGACAAACTCAAAAACGAGAAATATGTACGTCGATACCAACGAACACGTCACTGCACACAGCTCGCAGCAAAGGGCACCAATGAATTTCATCTTGGCACAAGCGATCGTCTCTACGTATATATATACGTATCTTCATCTCATTCTGTATACTGTATACATATATACAAATCCTGTTCGAGTGTCCTTCCTTCACCCGCAGCCCACTCTGGACCGATCGTTTCGACTCCTCCTGTGGCCTGCGATGACGGCAATCTTGTAGTGTGTAGTCGATCGATGGATCGAAGTGGTGCGACTGCCAACACCCTACTAACTGTCAAAGTCACAGTCTGGGCGGAAAAAAGAACAGCACGTCGACCCTTCGGCTAGATACTGAGCTTTCCCTACAGTAGACTTCTGTAACATCGATTTCCTGACGCCTTCGATACCTGAGGAGGAACAGAGAGCTTATTAAGACATAGGCTACGGAAATAACCTTGCAAGCCGTACCTGGCGAGAGGAATGTCAATGATGTCGAGCGCAGCGATGAGTGCCGGCCGAAGGTCCTGCCGTCGCGCACCCCTTTCTTCTGTCCACATGCGATGGTATTCTTTCACTAGGCCATCACTGGATGAAGAGACCCTACCAGCCAAGCAGGAATTCGATAAGGAAGAGCTTCGAAAGATCGCTACAGATTTTGGTCGCCGACGAGCTGCCTACAATCGACAGGTCTCGGCCCTACGCCGTGAATATATGGAGGAATACCAACGCCACAAACAGGAGGATGAAGCTCAGCGACAGGCTGCCCAAGAAGAGACGACTCGTCGACGTTTAGAACGCCAGCGGGCTAAGAACGAACGTTCAGTCCAAAACATGTTA
>Ga0194115_10002007_pt1 | contig 24888 bp, 33 predicted proteins | sample TA2MahsurfametaG_3_FD_148656 | JGI IMG/M metagenome (GOLD analysis project Ga0194115, IMG submission 148656) | Freshwater microbial communities from Lake Tanganyika, Tanzania - TA2015002 Mahale S4 surface | ecosystem: Environmental > Aquatic > Freshwater > Lake | place: Tanzania: Lake... | reverse complement strand
ACGGGAAAGTATCCTTAAACAGATTGAAAAGTACAGTGGACTGACACGGGAGAAAGACCAACAACGTCTATTGGATGAAGCCGTTCGCAATGGAGACATAGAAAGAAACATTGAAGTACGTACGGTCGAGGGCAAGGAAAAGAACGTTGAGACATTTAAACCGCCTACAGTTTTAAAACCTCTGCCCGCAGGTATGGACATCCGTAAAGAGACGTTTAAACAGGCAGATGTTCCTGAAGCATTTGAAATCCGTTCTGGCAGCAACGTCATTAATCAAAAGGAAACACAGAAAGAAGCTGAAGCAGAACTAGCCATCCATGAGCGGAATCGTCAGGCTGAGATTGTTCGTTTGGAGAAAGAAATATCTAAGCTACAGGCTGACATTCAGAGTAGAGAAGCGGAGTTGTTAAACGCTCGGTCTTTGGGACAGGACGATACCAACGAATTCTTTATTAAATCAGCTAACTACTACGGGCAAGATCAGGTAGCCAATCAGGAAATAAACAACCTACGGCAAGAACAACAGAAGTTTTCTCAGCCTATTCAAGTAGTGCCTGTTGGAACCAAAGTATTAACTAAAGATGCCTTTACGTTCTACGAGAAAGACCAGCCTTTAGTTCGTTTTGATACGGAGGAGCAGGCAGAAGCATACGGTATAAGCCGTTTAAACGACCAGACACTGAAGCAAATTATTGAATCTGCACCAGCCCAGAAACAAACTGGCAGAGTTAAACGGTACGTAGACCTAGCTCAAAAGGAGCTAGATAGTCGTGCTGGTAAAGAAAAAGGCATCAAAGTCACAACGACTAAAGGCAAAGAGGGTGCTACCGAACGTTTAAAAGAACTAGGAATCTATACCCAAGAAGCACGGGACAAGTTAAATGAGATTAAGAAAACACTACTCCCAACCCTTAAAAAGTTTGGTCTAGAGAAGGTTGGTCTACGGATCGTCAATAGTATTGAAAACGGCAAAGCTGACGGTTACTACGTTCAAAACCTCATTACGTTGGCTTTGGATGCCAAAGACGTTATGGGAACCCTTCGCCATGAGTCCATCCATGCCCTTAAGGAACTTGGTGGATTTACCGATGCAGAATGGAAAGTCTTAACCAACAAGGCTAAGTCAGAATGGGTTCAACGGTTTATTAAAGACCGTAAAAAACCAGACGGGACAAGTGCAAAACTGTTTGAGAGTTATCAAAAACAATACAAAGAAGACTACGGCAGTCTAAAAGGCTTTGATGAGTACATCCAAGAAGAAGCGATTGCTGAAGCTTTCCGTTTCTTTAGCAAAAACAAACTGCCAGCGGGCATGATTGGGAACATCATTTACCGCATTCAGAAGTTTTTCGAAGCCTTACGCAACTCCCTTAATAAGTTAGGGTTTACCACAGCTAATGACATCTTTAGCAAGATAGAAGAAGGTGGCATTAAGACTCTTGAGCCTGTCAAGGCTGAAGCCAAACCCGCAAGACTATCGTTTAAGAGCGAGAAAAAGGAAATTACCCCGCTTGATGTTCAACAAGCTAGGATTTATGAGCGTGAACTAGAGAGCTTAATTAAGAAAATTGGTGATCGTATTGTCGGTATGAAGTCTGAAGAGACTCTGGCAGACGTTAAGAAAGCCGTTAAAAAGCTACAAAGTTATACCGCTCAAGGTTTAAAAGGCAAGGATTGGTACGAACGTTCCGCTAAAGCTGTTCTAGATGCCTTTAATAACGATGTCGTATTAGCAGAGAAATTTTTCCAAGTTATTGCTATTACCTCCGCAAAAACTGAAGTTGCAGCAAACTTTACCAAAGCCGCTAACGCTTGGACACAGTTTGCCGAAGGTAGACCCATCAAAGCGGGTACAGAGAATGAAAACAAAAAGATTGATGCCCTCCTAAACTTTGGTGAGGAGTGGGAAGGTCGTAAGACTAATACCTTTTATAGCAATTTAATGGAGGCAATGGACGGCAAGGACAGTGGTCGATCCACCATTGATATTCATATGACCCGCATGATTTTTGGTAAAGATGTACCGACTGGTGCCCAGTATGAATTAGCAGAAAATATGGTGCGTTTACTAGCCTCTAAGCTTGATGTAGCACCACGTCAAATACAAGCGGCATCTTGGGTTACCCAAAAAGCCAAAACTATGTTTGATGACTATCGGGCAAAGGGCTGGAAGAAAGACTTGAGCGATGAAGAGTTAAGCCAGTTTGCGTTTGAGCGTGCAGTAGCAGACTATTCACATCAAATGAAGAAACGGGTATCAGAACTACCTATTACTGAAGCCCTAAAAGAACCTTCTAAAGAAATCAAGACTCGTGTACAGACTGTTACGGGCGAAGTCATTCCTTCGGTCAAAAGCGAAATGGCTGAGGCTGAGAAACTTGCCTTTGCTTACAAAGAAAAATTAACCAAAGAAATTGCCAATTCTGATGCCGTTCAGCGGATTGTTAAATTCCTTGGTGTAGACAGTAAAATACGGATTACTGTTGGATCCGGAGCATATGCCAACAAAGTCAATCCTAATTTGATTGTGCAAATCATCAATGATGATATTCAGACGGCAGAAAAAGATGCTTTAGACATAGCCAACGCCATGTCCTACGTGTTTAAACAGGATGCTACCCCGTTTTACAGGGCTGATCCCAAACTTTTAGACACTGAACAGATTGGATTTAAAATTAAGTTTGATACGGCTAACTTAACTCCAGCCCAACAAAAGAAAATATTAAGCATTTTTCAAAGTAAATTTGGTGAAGATGCTGGATTTACCAAAGTTCGTAATAACGAATTAGTTATAATTAACTATCGTGGCGAAGACGGAAAACCGTTCTTAGTGCCAGACGAAGAGTTTATGCAAGGGCTTGCTGATATTAGTGATGAAATCAGCAAGGTTTCACCAATCGAATCCCAAGAAATGTTTGGGGCAAAATCGGAGTATCCATATCATGACTGGCAAAAAGAACCTAGTGGAGTTGGGATTGTCTCTGGGATTCAAGATCGCAGACCCGAACGACCCGATTTACAAAGAGGGCTTGACGATATCCGTGAATCCTTTGTCGGATCAGTTAGAGAAACAATTAAAAAATCGGGAAAAGAACCCAAGTTCTCCCTCCGAGCAGAAGGAGACCAGCGGTTCTCCCTAGCCCTAGGGAACATTGAACCAACGACTTTCCTCGTTTCAGAAAAGAATCCCAACAATACTGGCAACCTAGCGTTCATGCCAGGCTCTGCACCATTTGCTAAATATCCGATCCGTCTGCCTGTTGGCACACACGATGACATTAATGATCAAGGCTATGGAGCTAATCACATCCTCAGAAGGATGCAGACTGACGTTAAACGCAGACCCGCTGAAGTAACCAAAGAGCGGTTAGAAGATCTTATCCTTCACATCGAAGACCTTGGTAAACGGTTTAAACGGGTATACCGCAGCGGACCTCAGTTGGTTCTTTACGATCCACTAACAGACGATGCGATGTTTGTAAAACAACTAGCGGATCATTACGAAGTACAAAGTATGTACAGTGATGCCCGCATTCCCACCAAGTACGGCAATCCCGCTTGGTCTGGTAGGAATATACAACCACCAGAAGCTAAGAAGTTTGAAGAGAAACAACGTGGCATTTTGGTGCAAGCCAGCAAAGAAGGTCGTGTTGAGCCTAAGCCTATTGGAGTTAAGATAAAGCGTGTTCTTACCCCAAATCAAATAGAGGCAGAAGCAGAAAGAAAGCCAACCAAAGGCACTCTATCTATCAAGAAAAGATCTTTGCGTGCGCCAGACACTCCATACAGTTTAAAAGCTCCTGATACCCCAGAAGTTACAAACTTCTTAAATCGTTTAGAAGGTAGTTCACGCATCACTGATGAAGACGGTAATCCAATCATCATGTATCACGGCACTGCTCGTGATATTACTGAATTTAAACCAAAACAAGCTAATGCTATATTTTTAACATTTGATCCTGACTTTGCTGCTGGCTTTGCAGTTTCCTCAGACGAATATGTTTTGAAAGAAATTTGGCTTAATTTGACCTTACCGCAAAAAAAAGCAGCAGCAAAAGAAGCTGTTAAAAACGCATTAGATCAAGACTTAATTTTAAAGAAAACAGCCACTCGGTATTTACAACCAGACTTTATAGACAATCCAAAATTATTGTATTTGGATACGATGGATGATGTTTTAAGGAAGTATCAAACTGTTGGTCAAAACGTTATTCCTGTTTATGTATACGCTAATAATCCATTTGATTTTAGAATTGATAAACACATAGACTATGTATTAGATCAATTAAGTTTTCCAAACATTAACGAAGAGTTGATAACAAGACGATCTTTGGAGCGTGGAGCCTGGTCTGCGATTGAATCAAAAGACATTCAAGAGGCAATTGTTGACGCTGGATTTGACGGGTTCTTTGTCATGGAAGGTGGTCGTTTAAACCTTGGAGTTTATGATTCCAGCCAGATCAAGTCTGCTTTTAACGTTGCCCCTACCGCAGAATCTAAAGACATTCGCTATTCCTTTAATGCTCCACCAGAGACCCATACCAAGTTAGAGCAACCTGATACTTATGGTAAATCTATTATTGATTTGATTACTAGCATTTTTAAAATGTTTACAGATCCTGATGAAAGGATTAAAGCACGCATTGCCTTTATTGATCCCAACTCTAGTTTGGCACGAAGCTTACAAAATGAAGAACTCTATATCAATGGAGTCCTTCGTGCAGACTTATTAGCAAGGGCAAAGGCTCAACTTATTAATTTAATTCGTAACGGCTTGCAGACAGGTTCTGCGGTTGTTAATTCTGACGGCTCCCTTATCATTGAAATAGATGAAGTCAACAATTTAGCTAACAGTCGAATCATAGCTGACCGATTAGATGAAAATTATTATGTTAAAGGTTCTGGATTAAGTGGTCGTGCGTTTGTGGCTGAAGTGGCTCGTGCTTTGCGTGGTAAAGAAATCATGGCAGAAGACAAAATTCATAACGCAAAGACTGGCGAAAAGAGAAATCGTGAGAAACAAGTTACTCAGGCTCAGATTGACTGGGCAGAACAACAGATGAAAAATGTGCCAGAGCTTCAAGAAATCTTTGATATTTGGAAAAAAGTTAACACGGGGCTTATTAATCTCTGGGAAAGCGTAGGATTATTTAGTAAGTCTGAAGCTGACACTTACCGTGCTAAGAAGTTCTACGTCTCTTTAGCGGCTTCTAATACCGATTTAGAGACCATGATGGAGAGTCAGCTAGGATTTACTGCGGCTGGTCTAAAGTCCACTCCCAAAGTTAAAAAATTAGAAGGTGCTGAATTCTTGCGGGATAAGAACGGTAAGGTAGTTTTGGATGAAGAAGGCAATCCAATTCCGTTGCAACGCAACATTTGGGAGAACATCGACAAACAGTACGCATCGATGCTGGCTGGTGCTTATCAAAACCAAGTACGTAAAGTAGCGGTAGAACAATTAACTGAAGCGGAAGCGGCTAAGATTGTCAAACCTGGAACTCTTGGTGTTAATTTACGATACAAAGATCCAAATAACGAAGCGGCAGACTCCAAAGGTGTGGTTCATGTCATTGTAGATAACGCTACTGACCTTGCCGCCTTTGAGTCGATGCACTACGAACTTGGACCTGTCTTAAAGACATTTGGTGTTGCTACCAATTTCCTCCGTGCGGGTGCTTTGTTAAACCCCATGTTCTGGATCCGTCAGTTAATTCGTGATCCAATCCATGCTAGCATCGTAGCCAATAGCGGAATTGTGACTCCGTTCCACTCGGCTAAGGAATACATTAACGTTCTTCTCAAAAATTCGGAAGAGGCTAAGATCCTTGCTTCTCGTGGTGTCATCGGACAATACGATAGTACCCTTGATCTTTATTCATTCCTTGAGCAAGTTGGCACAGAAAAGGGCAAACAAGGCAATCTTCAGAAGGCTTTCCACAAGTTAATGCAGATGCATGAGGCATCCGATGCGGCAACTCGTGTGGCTATCTTTAAGAAAGAAAAGCAAGCCGCTTTAGAGCGTGGCATGACAGACGAGCAAGCCACTAACTTTGCGGTTATGAAGGCTCGTGAAGCAATCAACTTCCTAGTTCATGGAAACTCTAAGATTTTGAATGCCGCTCGTCAAATGATCCCATTCTTGTCAGCATCCATCACTTCCTTGGATACCGTATACCGTGCCGCTACAGGATATAACCTCCCAGCTTCGGAGAAAGAAGCAGCCAGAAAGCTGTTTAAACAGCGAGCTGCGTTAATGTTTGGAGCTTCGGTCGCCTATGCAATGTTGATGCAAGACGATGAAGAATATCAAAAGCAACCCAACTACGTCAAAGATAACAATTGGTTAATTAAGAACCCTATTGGGGAAGGATTCCTCAAAGTTGCAGTACCGTACGAGGTTGGATTCCTATTCAAGGTTGTGCCAGAGGTAGCCCTACGCTATGCCTATGGCAATGACACAGGCAAGGAAATGATCAAAGCCTATAAGGACGGTTTGCTACATAACCTCCCAACAGGCGGTGTGCCAGTCCCACAACTGATTAAACCCGCCTTAGAGACGATTACTAACTACTCGTTCTTTACAGGAAATCCAGTCGAAAGCATTGGCGAATCCAGACTACCAGTCGAGAGGCGTGGACGTAACGCTAGTGAAACGGCTAAGTTCCTAAGCGGTGCTGGTCTAGGATTTGTTGGATTGTCTCCATCCAAGATCGATAACTTAGTCCAAGGCTACTTCGCTGAAGCTGGTACGTTCATGTTTACGCTGGCTGATGAACTCGTTTATGCGCTCAATGGTAAAGAAGGTGCAGCTCGAAATCTAGAGAAACAACCCTTCTTTAAATCGTTTATGACTGACCCCAATGCGGATAAAGCGGTGTCTAACTTCTTTGACATACAGCAAACGGCTAACCGTACTGCCCAAGGCTTTAATGAACTCAAGAACTCAGGTCGTTTGGACGAGGCTAGAGAAATGGTAGAAGATGAGGAAAAGAAAATGTTGATTGCCTCTGTTCCCGCCTTGCGTAAGTTCAGTGAGATGATGTCTAAGATCCGTAGACAAATAGAAATAGTCAAAGCAGATGAAAGCAGAACCCCTGAGGAGCGTAGAGAGTTGATCAATAAACTAACGTCACAGTACAACATCGTGGCTCGCCAAGGGGTTATGGCGGCTGACAAGCTAGGAATTCGTTAACAGATGCTCCGTGAACATGGATAAGTCCTCTTCGGATAGTTGATACTTTTTCTCAAAACCTTTTCGTCCAAGTCCGTGAATACCAGTATTTCCTCGGTGGTGTTCAGGACATAGCGGGATAACAGGAGCATTGTCTCGTCTACCACCTCTTCTAATGTGATGTAATTCTGCGGGTGTTCCTTCGTGTCCAAGATGCCAGCAGAGGATGCATCCAAGTCTTGCAATTTTTCCGTACCGCTCTTTTTCATTCTTTTTCATAACTTCTCAATAATCCATACAGAATCATCATCCTCAGGGTCATAGATAAATGTTTTAGATGTCATGACTTTGTACTTAAGTAGCTCATTGTTTAAACGGGCTAGCTCTTCTTTTAAACTTTGAATCTCTCCACGTAAATTTTCTTTTTCAACATCAACATAACCGACAAATGGGATTGGTTCGTAGCTAGCACCGCTATCCACGATATGAGGAGGCGATGCGTTTTTACGGTCTTCGGTAGTCCAAGTAGTCATCTTATCTCCTCAAAGTTATAGAACCATTCATCTTTGGCACTCCATTTGGCATGGTTCTCAACACTATACACTTGGGTCGGTATTTTGAAATCAGGGGTTTTCAGTACGGCTGGAACTAAGGACACGTCATACCAAAGGCAACGATTATTAGGCTGGCAGGCAAACTGCCCATTGTCTAATCGAATAAAGTTGTACGACTTATGCTCCTCGACCCCTTCGCTAAAGCTAGTGTCTAGTCTGTTGGCGTCAGGCGAGGCAAAGTCTATGGTGAACAAGTAGTTACCAAAATGAAACTGTTTGTCCTTGCCAAAGAACTTAACCTTGAGTCCTCGTAGGTTTGATTTCTCAATCACCGCCATATCGTAAGACAGGCAGTCCCAAATCTGTAAGAAGTCTAAGGGTAATGGTTTGGCTACTTTTTTCCATACATACGCACTAATGGGTAGCTTGTCGTACAACGCCCCGTAATTGGTTAGCATCGACTCAATACGAAATGCTTGACCTTTAATTGACTTAGCAGTCATCCATACGCATGGCTCTAGTTCTCCGTGACCCTTCTCGTGGTTGTAGAGAAACTCTTTGCGGACAAAGCATTTAACGGGGGGTATATTAGCAACAAGGAATGTCATTTTTTGTTCTCTTTTATCATTGCATCTGCTATTGCATACGCTCTTTCAGCTATTTTTTTAGGTTCGTGCCACCAATTAATTTGCATATCATCCTCAACCCCTTGTTCCAACCCGCCAGCTAAGACTTGACCCGCAAAATAATCTCTTAAATCTAAATTTTTTTTATTTTCTAATTGAGCAATGTGGTCTGTTTGATGACGCAATTGAATGATAATTTTAGCTAATTCTTTAGCGTAATCTTGGCTCATCATGCCTTTTTGATGGCTTAACCACATACAAAGTTCGTTTAACTTATCAATCATTAATACCTCCATTTGTTTGTAATGGTGATGGGATATGTAGATTCAACGCCCATCTCGTTGTTATAGGACTCTTACAGCAAAATTACCACGACTGATGAGCTGTAAGAGAAAAAAATACGTTTGCATCTACAAGGCTACTAATATTCTTCAATAAGACTATCATCAGTCGTAAAGCATTCATTTTTGCAACTTCTTCCACATCTCTGATACAGGCATGGCTTTGATTTCTTGCCAACCAATATAGGTACAGGCAAACATAATAAATACAAAAAAGCTAAATACCAACATAAAAATCAGTATGGCAAACGTAGCCACAAAAAGTATTAGTAGGTTAACTATGGTTGTAATCATCTTTGTACCTTTTCTAATAGTTCTGTTCTATACCAGCGAGCCACAAGAGTCATTCCACCAACATTAGGAGATACGCCTTCCACTAATGGATTAACTACCATATACGTAAGAGAATCATGTTCTTTTCCCTTGATTTGAACAAAATCACCAGCTTTTAATTCTTCATTCATTTTTTTCTCACCGCTGTCAGTTCGCCATCAAAATAATTACACAAACAAATAAAAGAACCCCAAAATAAATCCGCTTTGCCCAGTATTCCTTGTTCAGAATGCGTGGGTCTTGGATAAGGTAGCTTTGTAATTCCAACATATCCTCGTCACGTTCTATGTATGGTGGGTTTACTAGTTTATTTAGATACCATTCAAAACCAATTTTTACTTTGCCATTGTTATATGGTGTTTTCATTCAGATTCTCCAATTCTTTTACCATGTTTAAACAGTACATTTTTTGGAATCAAAAACGCTTTTTTCTTTGATGTATCCCCCTGTCCTATAAATTCTACGTACTGTAGTTTGTTTTGAAAGATGCAATTGACTATGCTCATGGGCTTCATCATGACAAAGACATGGTCATCATGAAATACCCAATAGTCTGCCGTGGTGGTGCTTAAAGCCGACAACTGTCCATTCATTTCTATCTCTATAACGATATTACCAGTCTCATTACTCATCGGGTCATACTTAACTTCAACTGATTTGTGTAACTCAGGGATCCATATGTCGTAGCCTTTATATGAGTTTATAAGACTTGCTGATGGATACTTCCTTTTTATAATTTCAAGCACGGCATATTCAACTTCAAAACCACGCTCTAAGTCCTGTTGAAATGTCATAGTAACTCCAACGAAGGTTGTGACAGACGTGCATCCTGCAACTTTTTATATTCGGTGTTCAGCTCGCAGCCTAGGTATTGCCTGTTTAAACGCTGAGCTACGGCAGCCGTAGTTCCAGAACCTATGAACGGATCAAGCACAATGTCCTGTGGTTTTGAACCCGCTAGTACGCAAGGTTCGATCAAATCGGGGGGGAAAGTGGCAAAGTGTGCGCCAACAAAAGGCTTGGTAGTTACAGTCCATACAGACCGTTTATTAGCCATTTCGTAGGACTTCTCAAGCCCTGAGTGGGGGCTAAGTCCAGTCCCTTCGTTGTGGTACTTGCCTTCTGTCCTGTCCCTAGTACCCCAATCTTCCTTGACAGGCTCTTTGATGGCTTCGTTGTCAAAGTGATACTTGGAGTTCTTGGTAAGTAAAAAGATGTATTCGTGGCTCTTCGTGCATCGATCTTTGACCGACTCAGGCATCGGGTTAGGCTTGTGCCAAATGATGTCCTGACGTAGATACCAACCATCTTCCTGTAAGGCAAAGGCAACCCGCCAAGGGATGCCTATGAGGTCTTTTTCCTTCAAGCCTTCTTGCTTGTTTCCACGTCTAGCACAGACCTGAGGTAGATCTTGTAAATTATTAGAAACACTTTGTTTAACCAAGGACTGACCTTTACCGCTTCGGTAGTTATAGTAACTATCCCCAAGATTTAGCCATAGCGTCCCATCTTCCGCCAGCAGATCCTTAACCCGTTTAAACACGTCAACGATTGCCGCCACGTAGCCACCTACCGTCTGCTCCAAGCCAATTTGATTGGCGGTTCCGTAATCTCTCAAACCAAAGTAAGGAGGGGATGTGATACAAGTCTGTACTTTCACCCCCTCAATAATCCATTGATCCATGATAGTTCGGCAGTCACCAAATTTAATTTGATTCATTTTGATTTGACTCTTCTTTTAATGGCAACGATTCCTTCTTCGGGCGGTTTACGTGCCTCAAGCATATCGTCAGCTAAAGCATATGCCCCACTGGGCAATTGCTCTAGCTTATTGTTACTACGCATCAAGAGACCAATCAAAGCAAATCCCGCAAGTAAATCTCGTAGATGTTCCTTGTCCTGTTCAGTCATTTTTATTATCTTTTAGATATTTTTCAATGTCATCACAGACCACTCTTGCGAACGACTTGCCTGATGGAAACATCATGGATGCACCTTGGCAGTTGTTAACAATCTTCATTGCCTCGTTTAAACCCGCATTGAATCCTGAATTGAACAGATCGCTGGAGTCAGACATTCGCATTTGAAAAGCTTCTCGTGAAAGCTGACTAACGTTAATGCCTTCTTTCTTTGCAAATACTTTTACTCGCTCTCGATCTGTAGGTTCAAGATAGATCATCAAGGGAACAACGGTTTTAAAACGGCTCATCTTTATCGCTCCACTGTTCATAGTCTTCTACCATTTCGTCAAATAATTTTTGAGCATCTTTGTTACCATTTAATTCGGTGCGTGAATGAATGCCACAGATGCGGTGAATTGCATCCACTGCATCGTCCTCGCCATCAATCGTTAAGCTATTCTCTTTACGTAACCATAAATGGAACTTGGTACTGCGACCTAGCATTCCCGCTTTCTTCAAACGGTTGTCATAGTGGGTAGTGGTTTCGTTGTCTTGAATACGTACCATTGCAACACCGTATCTAGCCCCAACAAAGTCCCGCAATAATTCTTCGGGGGCTTCATCAGGGTGAATACTAAGCGTTAAAACAAAGCCAGTACGATCTTGTTTAAGAGCAACTTTCACTGCCTCAAACTGAAGAGCGTTCATTTTTGCTCCAATTTATGCTCAAGGTAACTAATGACTGCTTGATACTGAACAACCTTATGCTCAAGGTTATCAATAAGATTGTGTAAGTTTGCACGAATCTTTTCTAACTCAACAATCTTTGCCAAAGCACGCTGTGTAGGATTAAACTGTTTAAACGTCTTAGTCTTTACAGCTCTTTGTTTTTTGTTTTTTGAACCTAACGGTCTGCCACGTTTTTTAGAATTCGATGTTGTCATCTTGAATGTCCTCTTTTACTGGTTTATTGGATTGCTCTTCTCTTGGTTTTTGTGCCTTTAATTGAAGATAACTTAGACCTGATTTAGCAGTTTGTTTCCATCCCGCTAATTCCACCATGATCTTGCCGTTCACAACGTCATACGTGCTTAATTCAAGAAGAATCTTGCCTCGGTAATCGGGTGCTTTTGGATTGGTCTTGGATTTATTAGCAAAGAAAGAGCCTGTATTAGGCTTTTCTTCGTACTGTTTTTTGTACATTATTCCTCCTTAAATTTGGATTTGTACTGTGCAAAAGCGGATTGCACTTGTTTAAATAAATCAGGTTTCTCAACTTTCATCTGATCGATACCTGCCTGATTCTTTTTCCAAAAACTGCTGAGTTCTTTGAGGCTCTCGCACGTCTCACCAAAGGTAATTAATACTTCGGCAAGAGCATCCAAGTTTTGCTCAAACTGTTTTGGCTTAACTTCTTTAACTTCCACTGGTTTGGATTCAACTGGTTTGGAATCAGAAGATCCTGTCACGGCATCCAGTGCATCATGCTCCACAATGGCTAAGGCAGTGACATACAGATACCTACGCTGATAGGTCTCTACCGCACCAATGTTTTGCACTTCATGGCAACCCTTTAATTGGGCTGAACCCATCGGTGATGTAAACGTTACACTGCTACCATCTTCAACGTCATACACCACCATGGTTGCAAGTTCTTGTGTGAATGAAATCACATCACACAATCCGTGTTTCTTAAACAAGTTTTGAATGGCGGGCAAAAAGTCACCCAATTCAAAATACTTGTAACCCGCAAATTTGTTATGCCCTGATTTGCTCAGTGGCATGGTTTGAAGTTCATTGCGAACCTCGACTAGTTTTTTACAGACTTTCAATTAAGCCTCCCCATTACTTTGTATATTTAATGAATGTTTTATATCTGTCAGAATGCAAATTGCGTGGCATGATATAAAAAACTCGGTTTCTAAAATCCTCATCAGTCATTAAAAATGCTCTTGGATTTTCAGCCTTGAGTTCATTAATTACTCGATCTAAATGAGGTGTGTTTGCACTAGCCATCAATCGTTTTTTTTGTGATTCGTTTAGCATCTTGTTGTTTCCTCAAGATCACAAACAACCGATTTAAACCGATCTGGCTCTTCTTGTTGAATGGTCAAAATAAATTCAAGCATTAACCAATTAATTCCTTTATTAAAAAAATGGTCATAGATTATATTTGCCTCTTTTAAATCTAAACCACCATCCTGTAACGCATACAGACAATCGTTTTTGGTAATTTTGTTATCCATAATTAGCACCCAATTGGTTTAAACGGACCTTGACTACCTACATCCCAACAACACATTCCACCTTTGCCATCAGGCACGCATTTGGTCTGTGCCATAACACCAGTGGATAACAGTGCTACAAAAACAACTGCAATTGCTTTTTTCATGACTGCTCCTTTTCATTTTGAAATTGACTACACCACTGCGATACTCCGCAGAAATTCCCTGTACAACGTACTGCCTCACCCTTACGGATCTCTATAAAACCTTTGTCTTTCTCAGGCATCTCTTTTAATAAAGCCTCTGCCTCGCCTTGTTCTTCAAATACCCGAATGGCAGTCTTACGACCTTCCTTCTTGACTGCGTACGTGGTTGATTTAACCCAACGCTCTTCATCGCTACATAAAGGCAATTCTTCACCCCAATCGGCATTGACCTTGGAATCTCGATGCATCTCAATACGTTCTTTAATAAAAGCCTCGGTACGGTCAAATGTCCACATTGGGATGTCAACTATTTGGATGGGTGCTTGTGGGTAGTCAGGCTTGTTCTGAGCATCTCGCCTAGACCAGTCTCGGATCAAGGCACAGATCTTTAAGCTCTTGACAGACTTTCGCTTGACCCTTTCTACCAAGTACTTATAAATATTTTGTTGTTGCTCCCATTCGGGCTTGTCGTTCATCAAAGCCCATGCGGATGTGAACTTGTAGTCAGTGATAGTAATGCCATCGTCTTCGTCCTTCTGAAGGTCTATAGCACCCGATAGGATGACCCCATCGATGCCCGCAGACAGACGTTCCTCGTTCGTATGTCCTGAGACCTCAGAACGCTCTGCTACAACGTGCAAAGCAGTGCCTAGGAGCATCCAAATCATGTCGGATACATCTTGCTCTATCTCTTCAAAATGCTTGCGTCTAAGCCTCTGTATTCGAGGCGGGGATATGATTTCTGTGACCGAGTAGTCAGACGAACCCTTGTTATAGTAATCTCTACTTGCAAGAGCAACCAATGTTTCGGGAATACCAAATTTATTTGTGATTTTCATTTAAGCCCTCCATTGACTAAATACTAATACAACTTTTTTGCAAATGCAAACACTATTTTTAAAAATATTTGGTGAACCCGCCAGTAAGGCTAATTCACGGAAAATGGTTTACGTGCGTGGTAAACCCATGTTTATCAAGTCTAGCAAGGCTCTGGCATATGCTAAAGCGTTTAAACAGCAATGCGTTATCGCTCAGTCCCAGATTTTTGAAGGCGATGTCTCTGTGACTATTCGCATTTGGTACGCATCCCAAAGACCTGACTTGGATGAAAGTTTGATACTGGATTTGTTACAGGAGGTGGCTTATAAGAATGACCGCCAAGTTAAAGAGAAACATATTTACTGGGGCTTGGATAGGGAAAACCCTAGGTGTGAGATTGAGGTAAGCGAAATAAAAAAAGCCACTATCGCTTGAGAATAGTGGCTTTCCGACCTACTGGTCTATGACTAGGGGGCTTAATCGAAGTCAGGGATATATTACATCATTTAAAAAACATTTGTCAACACTTGATATTTTTGTGCATTTGTAGACAATAAACCTAGGTTTTGTTCATTCGTGAGGAGTGAATTTGGGGGAGATACTCATCTCCCCTTTTTTTTGACAAGAAGCATACAGCCCGTTTAAACGCATTTAGGTTTGCCTGGCTGCGAAGCGCTGCGCCTGGCACGATTTATCTGTTTAAACACAAATCAGTATTTACACGCACTTGCATCAAAACTTATTGCTTTTTGTTTTTTTTAAATTAACATTGAGTTCTGTTTCGTTTGACGATGAAAAACGGTAGGGGCGAGACAGAATTGCTGATACTACGGTTAGTGCATTGGACATCAGACAGGGGTGGCGAAGAAAGAACCCCTTGCACGAAAAGTCTTTCGGGTCGACCGATACCAATTGGGCAGAGGTTGTGAAGGCAGACCAGTTTAGGCTAGGTCTGCCCTCCTCCAAGAGGGCAGTAATAGAAACATATATAAATATATATACATATATAAAAATTTTATGCCATACGTTAACAAACCACGTCCTTATAAAAAGGAATACAAACAACAAAAAACTAGGGGTGAACAACCATCTCGCAATGCACGTGCAAGAGCGAGGTATGACATGGATAAGCGTGGGGTAGACAGAACAGGGAAAGACATTGATCACGTCACCCCGCTCTCCAAAGGAGGCACGAATTCGAGTAAAAATTTGAAATTGAAATCACCAAAATCCAATCGATCTTTTACACGGAATAGCAATCACACTGTTAAAATAAACAAATCAAAGAAGTAAACTTAGAGGGGCTTAAATATGAATGCAGTAGCGGAGTTTGTGTCTTCATTACACGTAGATAATCATCTGCGTGTCTTATGTCCTAGTTGTTCCAAGGACAGAAAAAAATCCTATTTAAAAGAATTAGACATCAAACGCAAGGACGATGGGCTTGTCTATTATTGCCATCATTGTGGGGTCAACGGATTTGCCCCATTTAAAAATTATTCAAACAAACATCGTGCGGAGAATAACGTGCATCCAATTAGAACTTTTGAAAGCATTAAATTAGAAAACAAACATTATGACTTTTTGAAGTCTCGTGGCATATCAGAAACAACCGCACAGAAGATGAAACTGTTTCCTGCCCAAAAATACTTTCAACGTTTAAACAAGAAGACCGATGCAATCGGCTTCCCGTATTTCCGAAATGGAGTCTACGTATCTGCCAAATATCGGAGCATCGAGGCAAAAGATTTTACTCAGGACATGGGTGGTGCAAGTGATTTCTTTGGGATTGACAACATTGATGTCACTAAGCCAGTCATTATTGTTGAAGGTGAGATTGATGCATTGACCTTGCTTGAGTGTGGTTTAAACAATGTCTTGTCTGTGCCAAGTGGCGCACCGATGAAAGTTTCGGATGGCAAGGTGGATGCCTCGGAGGATAAGAAGTTTTTGTTTGTGTGGAATGCGTTTGACGTGCTTGAGAAAGTGCCGTACGTGACCATAGCAACCGATACCGACACTGCGGGTCAAGCTTTGGCTGAGGAGTTGGCACGAAGGATTGGCAAAGATAAATGTAGGATTTCCCATTTCAAATACAAAGATTTGAATGAGGCATACCTTGCAGAGGGTAGAGAACTAATCATAAAAATTATCGAAGGGGCAGAGCCATACCCAGTTAAAGGTTTGTCATCTGCTTCTAAGTTTGCTGACCGTTTAAACGACCTATGGGGAAGAGGCACGGGCAAGGGATTATCGACAGGCTATACCAACGTGGATGAAATTTATACGGTGGTTCAAGGGCAACTGACCATTGTGACTGGCTATCCCTCATGCGGGAAGTCCAACTTCGTGGATCAGATGGCGGTGAATTTGAGCAAGCAACACGACTGGAAGTTTGCGGTTTGCTCGTTTGAAAATCAACCTGAGATCCATATCTCCCGCCTGATGGAGATCTACAAAAAAAAGCGGTTCTTTGATGGCACAAGGCGAATGAACCAAGATGAGAAGGATGAGGCATTTAAATGGGTGGAGGAACATTTCTTATTCTTGGATTCGGAAGGGGTTGAACTCGCCACGATTGACTCGATCTTGGAGCGTGCCAAGGTTGCTGTGGTTCGCATGGGAATTCGGGGATTGATTATCGACCCATACAACTATATCGACAACAAGGGCGGGATGGCAGAGACAGAATTTATCTCAGGGATGCTGACTCGCATACAAGCGTTTGCCAAGGCTTATGGGGTTCATATATGGTTCGTTGCCCATCCAAGCAAAATAACCCGCTCAGGGATGGATTTACCACGTCCTGATGGCATGGCGATCAGTGGATCAATGGCATGGTGGGCAAAGGCTGACTGCGGTATTACGGTGCATCGCAACAAAGAGAACGTGGAAATTGCGGTTTGGAAGTGTCGCTATCGGTGGGTAGGAACACAGGGCGAGACCACTTTGGGATACGATAAGGTGACTGGTACTTACTTCGAGCAAGAGTCTTTCTAAGTTTAAACGAAACCTTACCCCAGACAACAGGTATGAGGTAGTAAGACGTAGAGCGTTTAAACGGTCAGGCATTATACGTGCGTCATAAGTGATGAATCTGAGGACGAAAAAAAACCCCCGATGACCGAAGTCAAAGGGGGTTCGTTTTAATGCATGGTTAATTTTGAGATATGGTCAAACACCCGCTCCACGTAACCATGGATAGGTTCATCAGGATTGGCATCCCGAATGTCGACCAAAACATCGAAGGCTTTGTTTAAATCTTTTAAAGCCTTTGCCTTTTCAATCTTTTGTTGTTTCAATAAATGCTCGACAGACAACACATCGAGAACGGTTTGGTTTAAACGCATTTTGGTTTGTATGTCCAATTAATACTCCAATCTAGATTCAATAAGTGATTCGACACCTTCATCAAATCGTTTCTGAATAATTGCAAGGACTGTGACACCATCGTTCCGAGCGAGTGCTTTTAGCAGATCTGATTGATCGTCATATAGCAACTCAAAGATCTCAAAATCTTGCGGTGTAACGATGCCACTGGCAATCTCTTTCAATACGATAGAGTGTTCCTGTTCTCGCATTTCCTGATGATCGCCTTCTGCATCCATGTAATCATCTGCACAACTTTGTAACCAACGATCAGGGTTCATTTTTTCTCGCTTTCATTTCACGTTCAAGTATTTGTTTAAATAACATCCAACGTGGTGACGTTTTATAGACCTCACGTTGGTGTTCTCTTCGTACAACTTTTGCTACTGGTGGTTTGCTTTCAACTTTCATGAGCCACAACCTTTTTTTTGGTATTTACGTATGCTTGCCCTGTTTAAACACTCAAGGCATTTGAAGCGTTTGATCTTGCGATTTGCGGTCTGCACTATTTTTCCAGTGCTGAAGTTTTTATAAAAGCAACAGGACGAACAGTACTTCTTTCCATCGTTCATGATGCCCCTACGATTAAATTAGCCACGAATACAACTAACATGACGTACAAGCCCACGTCAAACAGGCGATCAATAAAGTATTTCATAACCCCCCCATTAAATTGCAAAGAAAATAGCACGTAACGCTTGATAGCGTGTTGCACCTTTGTGCCTGAGAATCCAGTACGCATACTTAAATCCAAATGATTGGATGTTGCGTGCGACTGTAAACGGATACAACTCTTGATCTAAAAACATACACTTTTTCATATAAGCCCCTTATTCATAGTGTGGACGTTCTGCGGGAAAAGGTGCGGGTAATGCATCCTTTGCACCAACAATAAAGCGATACTGACCTTGAGATAAAACAGAATGGATCGATGGTCTGCCCTGATTCAACTCTTCTTGGACAGGCAAGCATTGCTCATTTAAATACTGGTGAGCAACCTCGTAACTATCAAATACACGATTGAGTGGATGCAACTCAGGCTGACCATAGTCATAGTACCAACCGCCTTCCTCACGTCCACCAAAAGCACGATCTACAAAATATAAATTAACTGCGTACATAAGCCCCCCTTGTTTAAACGGTCAATGAACTGGTTCGCCATCAGCGTTATTCAAAATATTATCTGCTATATAAATCTGAGTAACCACTCTTAAAATCATGTGAAGAAATTCATCGTGTGGAGCTTCATACGAAATACCAATGTTACCGAGTACAACCGCCAAAGCATCGATAGTCATTTCTAAATCTTTATTGTCACACACCTTGTAAATCTCATCGACAAGCGATGAGAACTGGCTCGAATCGTAAGACATATTACACCTCGCTTTTGATTAGTTTATTGATTGCCTGTGCATAACGTTTTTTTGCTTGACGTTTTATAGTAGGCTTTTCACCACGACTGCAACAACATTTGCATTTCATACCACCAACACCAACGCACGTATAACGTTTGTATTCTGATTTCATAATCTCTCCATTTAAAAAACAGGGGTTGCCCCCTGTTACCGCAACTCCTTGAGCAACTTACCAAACGATGTCGATGCAAGGTCACTGATGTTGTTTACATTCTCTGCGACATTAAAGCATTCCGCAACTTGTGTTTTGCCGATCCCAATTGCGACCAGTTTGACATTCAGTTTGTCAGCGAGAGATTGCACACGTTTCATATGGGTGACGTTGTACCCATCGGCATCGGTCAACAAGAACAGGATCTTGCGTTGCTCTTCCTGTCTTGATAGATCCTCAATGGCAAGGGTCAAGGCACTGTAGTCAGGTGTGCCACTGTCTGCACACAGATTCATCGCACCCAACTTGGCAGATGCTTTGGCAAGCGATTCCTTCCAAGTCTTGAATGGTACGAACCATGTATGCTCGCTGACAACTTGAACAAAGTCACCCTCACGCAAACGATCTACATCGGCATCACGTCTACCCTTGAACCCAGTCACGCTGAATGAGACGTTAGCCTTGTCGAGGATCTTGCTCAACTGGATCGCAACTTCCTGTGCAACCTTGATGCGACCATTGTCATTCATCGAGCCTGAGCAGTCGATCAGGATAGACACCGCAGACTTGGTAGCCTCAACGTGCTGACGTCTGCTGAAGATCGATGTGCTACCAACTGCAAAGCGTGTAAACGCTCTACGATCCAAGCGACCATTCTCTTCATGCGTTGACCACCCGACCAAGTCAACCGAGCGGAGCAAGCGGGTGATGTTTGCACGCACACCGCCTAGTCCACTATGCTGAGTATTGAAGATATAAGAAAACTTGCTTTCGCATTCTGCTTTGTTGAATGACATATCACCCCCATGTAAAAGTTTCGAATCTTGGTTTGATGATGTTAGGAACATCACCACCGCTTTGTACGTCACCGCTCAACTCATCTTCGATGAACTCGGATGGCTCAGGATTGCGACCACCCTCGAACTGACCCTTGCCACGAGCGGGCTTGTCATTGGGTTTGTCGGATGGTTTGTCGGTAGGCTTACCACCCTCACCCTTACCACCCTCGTCACCACCTTCGTCACCTTCCTGACCATCAGGTTTGTCGGTAGGCTTGTTGCCTTCGCCACCCTCGCCCTCTTCACCTTCGTCATCCTCAGGCTCAGGCTTGTCACCACCCTCACCGCCACGCTCTTGATCCTGTTTCAAGCGTTTGTACAACTCGATGGCAACGTCAACGATCTGCTGAGTATTGGTAGCGTAGCGAGCCTGACCCAATGCCCAGTGCAGATGCTCTGCCCAAGGTGCATCATCGATGACGTTTGGCACGTTGATTTGATAGCCGTTTAAACGTCTACCTTCGATAGCGAGCAGAAACGGCACGTTCTTCAAATCGTTAGCATCAACGTAACCATCCTTGGCAAGGATCGAATTCGCAAGATCCTCAAACAGGACACGACTGTTAGATGCGTGACCTGACTGGATGACCTTCAACTCAATGCGAGGATCTTCAAGACCGTTGATTAGGTTAGCAACGAATCCACCGTACTGACTGCGGGCTTCGTCCCAAGGCTCGTTGTCGGTAAACCATGCATGACCCAACTCATGCAGTGCGTAGCCGATCAAGTTATTGAACTTGGCACGAGAGATCTCGGACGTTTCGTTGATGGCGGGAAACATGATCTTGGCATTGACACTGCGTTTACTACGTTCGAACACGATCCCCGCAGTGCTACCTGACCATATGAATTCAAGACTACCAAAGCGATTACCCGCATTGTTGAAGACACGCTCCAAGGTAGACTCGACACCACGTTTAGCATGAATGGCTAGCATTACTTCACCCCCAAGTAAGATTTGAAATTGTTTACATCGATCACTGCTGAGAACACACCACGCAACTCAGCCTCGCAATCAGCGGGGAACTTGTTGATGATGGCGTTCTCAAAGGCGATCCCGACAGGCACACCCTTGCTCACTGCCCTTGCCCAAGCGAACAACTGGCGAAGACTAGGTGGCTGAGTCAACACACCCGCACGTGCTTTCTCACGAGCCACGTTAGCGAAATTGATCAACACCTTGGATGCATCGATGTTTAAACCAGTACGGCTCGACACCAGTGCAACCTCTTGATTTTCAGGCAAGTACTCAAAGCGGAGCGTGTAACCAAAGCGATCAATGAACGCAGTGTTCTGATCACGCACACCCGCAAAATTACCTGATGAATCGCCATGACCGTTGGAATTGTCAGCACAGAAAAAGGCAACGTGACTAGCAACTGCGATGCGTTGACCAGTCTCGCTGATGACAATCGAACGGTGTGGGCTACGCTCGCACAGGGAATGCAAAATCGCAATCGACTGTGGGCGGGCAAAGCCAACCTCGTCAATCAAAACGATAGCACCTACGTACTGGATCGCCTGAGTGATGACCCCCGCTTTCCACACCACGCTACCATTCTCAATGCTATTCGCACCGATGAAATCAGCACGCTCGATTGCCTCGTCAAAATTCACACGAAACAATCTGCGCCCAAGACGTGAGGCTAACTGGGTTACGAACTCGGTCTTGCCAGTGCCACGCTCACCCGCCAACCATGTGTTATCAGGGAGCGGGTCATCGAGGGCAACCAAGGCTTGGTGCAAGTGACGTGGTGCAAACACGTAGTCAGCGACACGAGCGGGAGCGGATGGGTCATCGAATACCTCGATCTCCAACTCGCTAAAGTCAATCGTCTCACCGTTGTAATCGTAGGACAGGACACCATCGAACACGTCCTTGACCTTGACCCTACGAGTGACTGCTACAGTCCGAGCAACCTCAGCGATGACCTCGACAGGGGTTGCCTTACGAAACTTGTCGAACTGTTTGGCAACCTCGGCACGCAAGGTGTCGGCAATCATTTTGGCATTAGGCTTTTCGACAGCATCGATCTTAGCGTTTAAACGGCTAGACAGATCGTTAAAATTGTTGCCGAGCGACTCGGACTGGAGCAACAAACGCTCAAGGGCAACTTGGGCAACGTCACGTACAGACTCAACCTTGGTCAGGCTATCAGCGATCTGAGCCTGTGCCTTGGAGATCTGTTGGGCAACGTCAGGTGGCAAGCCAACGGTCACGCTAGGTTTGGCAGATTTGACCTGATCAAGGGTCACTAAACCCGCATTGATCAAGCCAATGACCTGAGCAATTGCCTCAGTCTTGTTCTTTGGAGCAAAGCCAACTAAACCATTAGCCTCTAGCACACCGTTTAACTGGGCGAGCGGGATGAGTGGTACTTGCTTTTCGATGTTTAGATTATTCAATTTAAGCCCCTGTAAAAATTAAAGTGACAACTGATGCCCATCAACTGGGCAGACTGGAAGACCAAGGCTTGCCCATTTACTGGACAGGCGGATGGTGTAATTGCAATGCGGGCAAGATGCCTTGAGCATCCGAGTACCCTGAACCTTGCGGTCTGCATTGACGTTTAAACGAGCATGAGGGTACGCACCCAAACCCTCGATCAGCCCGCCAAAATTTTGGCGAAAGGCATTGCCAATTTTGGTGGCACTGGGTTTGCCCTCAAGCCACAACTTATCGATGCATTCCACGAACTTGCCACGATGACCACACTCAGGTGTTGCTGAGTGTGCCAACTCGTGAACCAAGACCCCAAAGACCTCAAAAGGATCGTCAATGACAGGCGAGATCAAGATCTCATGCGTGCCATCAGCGGATGCCGATGCCTTGTGATACTCACCAATCGCACGATGCAAACTACGTGCGTGCTTACTGGGAAACCCACAGGTCACCCTGATATTGTCAGGCAATGGAAAACCACTGGCATGGAAAATGCCACGCAATTCTGACACCGCCTCGGTTAACCACTCTTCACGATTAATAGCCATGTTTCACCCCCTTGTGTTTGGTTTTACGACTGTACTTGCGGGCAGTATGACTACCCGCACCGCTACGCTTTGCGTACTTTGCTACGAAATTCCTAGGCATATTGCCCTCCTGTTTATGGTGAAAAAAAGAAATTAGCGGGAATAGCACCAGTCTTGGTACTAGTAAGACTATCGAGACTATCCTCAAGACCACCAATAAAACGATGGTCAACTGAGAGACCAGTAATGTCAGACACAAAAGCCATCTTGTCGGTAACCCTTGCGTACTCAAGTGCATTTTCAAGGTTTACATATTGCTTAACGTATTCATTGAATGTCATAAAGCCTCCATGAAATAGATGCAAGATCGCATCCTCTAGCACCCTCCTCCAAGGATGCTATGAGATGTTATCTAGTGGATCGCTCCACAACTTTTGGCACTCGCTGAGGTTGTCACCCTCAGGTCAAAGCGGTCTCGGAGCATTCTCGTTCACCACGCACTGACAATTTTTGAACACTATTGTCAGAGACTATGTGGCTACTAGCCTTTTCCGCACAGTTATAGTCTTGATACGACTCGCCCATTGTTTTAGATCGATAGGCAATTAAGCAATTTGAATCGATCACCGCATTTTTTTATACACGCTCTCGGCTCGCACGTGTCGGTGGTGTTTCACCGATTTACTAAAACATTTACAACGAACCACAATGTTAGCATCGTTTAAACAATAGCAATAGCATCATGTAGTTAATTCCCTACAACTTACTCAAGTATTCCCTGAGGATCTTGGTCTTCTACAAGACCCCAAAAAACCCTCCCCGCCAAGCCTTATAGAATCAGGGTGAGGCTCACCATTGAACGATCTCATGCTAGCACACCCACTTGCTCCAACAATTGCATAAACGTCTTGTAGACCCCTTAAAACACGTTTAAACCGTATGTATGGATATCCAGTACTGAGGATCTTTTTCACCACTGTCATCCATTTTAAAAATCGGGTGGCTCATGGTTCGAGCCTCAGCCCAAAGGGCAACGGTCACTACCCAATCAAGACGAATCACTAGGTAGATTAGTCAGGCTCATGCAATGAGCCAGTACAGGGAAAAAAAGAACGATCAGGGAACGGTATTGACATTGCAATGTAACAGGCTCATCATGTGAGCCACACATCGAAGTTTAAACGGGGAGACAACCAGCGATGAAAACCAGCGAAAAACAAAAAAACGGTAACGGTCTGAGCGTTAGCACCGAATCAAAGCATGATGCTATTACCACCGGCGAGGGAGAGAAAACCGAAGGTGGTCAGCCAAGGGATTACAGAAAAGTAATAGAAGAACAAGATATCAAGGTAAAGAAGAATGGTAAGCCTCATGGGGTAAAGGTAGAAGGTGATACAGAACCCAATGGCAGAGACAGAAGACTATCACCAAGGGCTACTTTGTTTGCCAATTATGTGATGCAAGGTCATACACCGATCAATGCCTACATGAGGTCTTATAACTGTCAGAACTCAAGCCATGCCACGATCACTGCCAATGCGAACAAATTAATGAGGGACACTAGAGTTACTTTACTATTAGAACCCCTTTGGCAAGCCAAAAAAGAAATGATCCTTACAGATGAACGTGTTGCACGTCAGCACATCATGTCAGAACTGCTCACACACTCCCAAGGCGAAGATATTCCAATCAGCATGAAATTACGCTCACTGGAATTAATGGGCAAAGCGGTGGGAATGTTTAGCGACAAAGTAGAACAAGCCACTGAGGTCATCGATATCGACACGCTCAAGAATGAACTTCAGTCATCACTGGCATTGCTAGAGAATGCGAACAAGCGTAAGCGTTGAGATCTCTTGCGAGAAATGGCTCGATGCACCCCACCCTGTTTAAACGTGCCATGCGTGACCCCACCGCACCCGACCCCCGCTGTTTGACGGCTTGCGTCGTGCGTGTACTTACACT
>Ga0194115_10002006_pt1 | contig 24893 bp, 21 predicted proteins | sample TA2MahsurfametaG_3_FD_148656 | JGI IMG/M metagenome (GOLD analysis project Ga0194115, IMG submission 148656) | Freshwater microbial communities from Lake Tanganyika, Tanzania - TA2015002 Mahale S4 surface | ecosystem: Environmental > Aquatic > Freshwater > Lake | place: Tanzania: Lake... | reverse complement strand
GTGGCAGACCTTGCAGATTCACATCTATCAGCTCTTAAAAGAGTTGAAAGCGCCATAGTTCATGAGGTCTATAACGTTGGATCTGGAAAAGGTTATTCAGTAAAAGAGATGATTGACCAGATTTCCGTAAGTATGAATAAAGAGCTAACTCCAAAGCTTTGCCCAAGAAGAGCTGGAGACATTCCACAGCTAATTGCCTCAATCTCAAAAATTGAGAGAGAGTTAGGTTGGAAACCAAGACGATCTTTAGAGGAAATGATTGATTCTGCCTGGCAGGCAGAGGCAGGAAACTCATAATGTCTGGGGTGCTGGCAGAGCGATATGCATCAGATCAGATGCGAAAGATTTGGTCACGCGAAAATAAAATCTCTCTAGAGAGAGACCTGTGGATTAGGGTGATGAAGGCTCAATCAAATGCTGGATTTTCTATTGATAAGAGCGTGATTAGTGAATATGAAAGAGTGAAATCTACAATTGATTTAATCAGCATCGATAAACGCGAGCGAGTATTAAAGCATGATGTTAAGGCAAGACTTGAGGAGTTTAACTTTCTTGCAGGACATCAGTTAATCCATTTAGGGATGACTAGTAGAGACTTGACTGAGAATGTAGAACTCTTTCAGATCAAGACTTCCTTAGAGGTCATCGAAAAGAAGGCTTTGTCTTTTCTTTATAGATTGGGCGAAATGTCTCTTTCTCATATAGATACTGCGTTAGTTGCTCGAACCCATAATGTTCCAGCCCAGGTCACAACTTTAGGTAAGCGATTTGCCACATGGGCCGAAGAGTTAATCTTTGCCATTAAACATCTTCAAGAATTACAGAGGCGACTTCCTCTAAGAGGAATCAAAGGGGCAGTTGGAACAAGTCAAGATGCCATCGACTTACTCGGCAGCTCTCAAAGTGGAATGGATCAAGAGATTACAAAGGCTTTAGGATTTGAAACTTTAGCCGTCTCTCCCTCACAAATTTACCCAAGATCTATCGATCTTGAAGCCCTTTCAACTTTAGTGCAACTCTCTGCAGCTGCTTCAAATATGGCCACCAATATTCGCCTTATGTCGGGACACCTTTTAGTTAGCGAAGGATTCAAATCAGATCAGGTTGGCTCCTCTGCCATGCCTCATAAGGTCAATGCTCGATTGAGTGAGAGACTAAATGGTCTAGCAGTAGTGCTCAAAGGTTATGCACTGATGATCTCTGAAATCTCTGGTAATCAATGGAATGAAGGAGATGTCTCTTGCAGTGTAGTGCGAAGAGTTGCATTGCCTGATTCCTTTTATGCCATTGATGCAATTCTAGATACTGCAATAAACATAATTATTAACTTGGAGATTTACGAAGATGCCATTTCAGCAGAGCTAACGGCTAATTTACCTTTCATGCTTAGTTCGAAAGTACTCATGCTTTCTGTTAAAGCAGGTATTGGTAGGGAAGAAGCGCATAAAATAATAAAGGAGCATGCCGTAACAGCTTCCACAAATTTGCGCAGAAACGGAGATAATAACTTCATCGAACTCGTATCCAGTGACTCCCGTCTGGGTTTGGAGAAAGAGTCCCTAGTTAAACTCCTTAAGACTCCTCTCGCCTTAACTGGAGATGCCAATGGCCAGGTGGAGAGAATTCTTGCTGAAATATCTAAACTGATCGCCGGTAGCGATGAAGCCACTTCTTATCTTCCTGGAGAGATGCTCTAAGCACCTCTAGAATTTGATTATGGCAAAGCAACCGAAAAAGAGTTTCCAGAGTAGCAAGTTGGCAAAGAAGAAGCGTCAAGGTTTATTGACCCTGCTAATTCTGGTTTCTTTATCCAAGATTACTTGGCTCTGGAATCAACCTAATCACTTATTACTTGGCTCAGATGGAGAAAATTACTTTAGTGGCCTTGAGGGGCTAGTTAAAGATGGCCTATTTTCAGATGCAGGAAACCTTCATTACTGGCCATCGGGGTATCCCATTCTTATGTGGCCATTTGCAGAACTTTCAGCCACCTATTTTCCATTCTTTGTTGGTGTTTTACAGATTCTTTTCTATAGCTTTGCCACCTATTTCTTTGCCATACAACTGCAAGGCAGTAAATTTGGGAAAATCTTTTGGCCGGCTGTACTAATTATCACCTTTAATCCAATGTTGGCACTTAATGCCTCTGCCATTGGATATGAAGTAAATGCCGCAGCTTCATTTCTGATCGCCCTTGGAGCATTCCTTAAATTTTCTAATCGTCAAGATAAGAGTTTGAAGAATCTAGAGATTTGGTATGCGGCGCTAGCCTTAGCCTTTGCAACATTTATGCAACCAAGAATTTCAGTTCTGGCTTTTACCTTTTTTCTAATTTGGGCACTCGCTTCATTTAAACGACTCGTTGCTCTCTTGATGATAATTAGTACATCTGCAGTAGTTGCACTTGGGCCACTCTTTATGATCGGTAGAAATTTCGTAGCTAATGATTTTGTAGCAATTTCAACAAATCTTGGAACTACGATGAATATTGGAGCAGGGCCCCAATCAACCGGGGGATATACAAATCAAGCAACAGGTGTTCCATGCACTCCGATTGAGGGAGACGCAGCTGTTCAAGACTCACACAAGGTTGGGTGCGTACTGAGTTGGTATAAAGAAAATCCTGGATTAGGCGTAGGTTTATTTCTTCGAAAATTCACTTATCACTTCTCGCCTTGGTTTGGACCTCTTGCTAATGGAACTACCGCAAGAAGTCCTTGGCTGGATATCCATCCCCTTAAATCAACTGTGCAGAGCCAAGAAGGCTTCAATATGGTCTATGGAAATACTGGCAAGTTAGTGTCTTGGGGCTGGCTAATTGGAAGTTTTGCCTTGATGATTTGGAGTTTTATCGCGCTTTGGCGGCTAAAGGGTCAAGCTCAGGTTCTTGCAGCGCTCCTTCTAGCACCCTCGCTACTTAATGCCCTCAGCTCTTTGATCACTATCGGAGATAACCGCTTCAGAATGCCCACGATGACTTTGAGCATTCTGCTCCAGTTTTTTGGGGCATACGCGCTTCTTTTTAAGAAGAGCTTTAATCGCTGGGCCTCACTGGATGCGAAACCCAGCTGGCCTGGTCTTAATTGGAAGAAGAAAGCAGAAATAGATAATCTCCCCTCCTGAAGAATTTATGAGGGTAAGGAGGTCTGGCTATGGGGCGTGGCCGATCTAAAGCAAAGCAGACCAGAGTAGCTCGTGATCTTAAGTACAGTTCGCAGGATATCGATATTGAACGTCTAGCCAAGGAGCTTCATGGGGAAGTTCAAGAAGGCGACGAAGGTGATGATTTTGATCCCTTTGCAGAAGGAAATTACATTCCACGCAAGTAAGCCATGTTACTAACTCCCTATGTAGCATCCCTTAGGGTCTATGAACCTATTGAGAGTTTTAATTTTCAACTTCAGGAGCGATTTGCCTCTATTCCTGGCGACTCACCCACAAGATCTCTCGAGTCAGAGCAATCAATTATTAGTTTAGTATTTTTCAATAGAGTGAAAACTTCAAGCGAGGGTGCCCACATTATTGATTTGAACGGAAAGCGATTTGTCTGTCCTTGGTCGAGCAAACTTCGAACGCTTTCGTCAATAGAAGAATTTCGAACCTCTGTTCCCTCAAGTATTTATAACTTCTTCATTCCTAGAGAGATTGAGAGCTCCATGAGTGAAGGTGGCCCTGATGCCTTTGAGAAAGTTCCCCACATCATCACTGAGAGATGGATGATTCCACCTCGCTGGTTTGCACTCTTTGAACCAAAGGAGCGAATGGTTGGATATGAGAGCTCAGTTGCTTTTACTCTCTTTAGAACTCAGATTTCCACTGCAAAAAAGAGGTGTCTTGAAACTCACGCAATAGTGAAGAGGGCATTTGGAGAAGGCTCTGTGGAAGAGGAAATCTCTCAACTCCTTGCCTGGCTCAATGTCTTTGATGAAAATTCTTTATTGGAGCTGGATTACGGCGGGTTGGCTGGATATCTTGATAATCTAATTAAGTCCTCTGGTGGAGATGGAATTTATCAAGACACTTCCATCGAAGATGTGCTCCAATCAATAGCTGGTTTATCCAAGGGTGATGGAGTTTTGGCCGGTGAGGGTTATAGCAAGGTGATATCGCGCTGGCGTCAGATAGCCACTTTTGAACAGGCTCAATAACCAATCCTTACTTGAATTTCCTTCTCACAGAAAGGATACTTCGCCTCATAATGGGCGAATCGGACAGAATTGATATCTCTTTAGTTTTTAAGGGTTTGGTAGTCATAAATGCAAAATAGTTTTCCCAACCAAGAAGTGCTCTTAACTCCAGCGGAAGTTGCAGCGCTTTTTAGGGTTGATCCTAAAACAGTAACAAGGTGGGCTAAGGCTGGAAAGTTAACCGCCATAAGAACCCTTGGGGGCCATAGAAGATATCGCCAATCTGAAGTCTTGGGTCTTCTTAAAGCGAATCAAGCCTCGGGGGGCAGTAATGAGTAGCGATGGGCAAGATATGGATAGAGCAAAATTTCTTGAAGCTCTAGAGAAGAAAAAGCGTGGCAATGCTCCAAAGGGTGGCTCTAAATCAGGAGACTCCAAGGTTAAAGGTGGTCAATCTTCGGGCAGCACTCAGAAAATGTTCCGACGTAAGTCTGGTCCTAGTTAATTAAGTTAGATAGAAAACTCTAGATGCAGATTTCTTTAACGCAGTACCTTGCACTTTTTTCGTCATCTATGTTGGCTGTTGGTTTGCTGACGCCATTAATGCGCCTTATTGCGATTCGTCTAAATGTTGTGGATAACCCTGATCAAAGCCATAAAACTCATAGAGTGCCAATTCCCTATCTTGGCGGAGTAGCGATCATTCTTGGGGTGTTGGCTGTCACATCACTTTCTATAATTGGATACTCAATATCTCAAGCAAACATACTTCTTGCTTCAAGCCTACTTCTTCCAGCGATTGCACTGGGCCTAATTGGCCTAGTAGATGACATTCGAAATCTAAGCCCCTGGCCTCGCTTTGTTGCTCAATCCGTTGCTGGACTGCTAACTGCAATTTTGTTGATAATCACAGACACTGTCGGAAGTCCAACGGGATCAGTGCTGGTAGATGCTCTGATTACAATCATTTGGATTGTGGGAATTACCAACTCAATAAACTTCTTTGACAATTTAGATGGTGGTGCTTCAGGAACTGTTGCTATAACTTCAATTGCACTCCTGATTCTTGCGCTACAAGGAGAGCAATATCTAATTGCTGCACTGGCTGCAGTATTAGCCGGTGCAACTTCTGGATTTCTTCTTTGGAATAAACCTCCTGCAAGAATCTATATGGGTGATGCCGGAGCCCTGTTTCTTGGGTTACTGATTGCCTCTCTAGTTGTTCGACTTGATACAAATCCAATAAATAACTTCGCCACCTTCTCGATTCCTATATTTTTGCTAGCGGTACCAATCATGGACACATCAGTTGCCGTGTTATCTAGGCTTCGAAGAGGGATTTCTCCATTTCAAGGCGGCAAAGACCATCTCTCCCATAGGTTGATGAGAAGTGGGTTGAGTAAGCGATTAGCCGTAATCTCACTATGGATAATGACGACTTATTTTGCAGCAATTGCTATTGTCATTTCGTACGCTCCCTTTAGATTAGAAGGATTAGTTTCTGCCATAGGCGCACTAAGTTGGTTGATTTTATTTTCTTGGTACTTTAACAGAAGTGATTTTTAATCAAAGCCTAAAATAATTCTTTTAAAGTCCTAGCCCTACCTTAGTTTTAAGTTTGATGAGAAGCTGGTAAGAAAATATCACAAACCATTTCCAATTTTTATTTTGCCTCATGCTAACGGATCTCAAGCGTTGAAACTTCGCACGCTCTCCAATCACATAGTTTGCGTGGAAGGCAATTACACTACTAAATGTCAAGCCTCTCGAGGAGAGTAGGTGGAAAAACTTATGGCCGATTACGTAGCCTTCTGGATCCAAAGGTTTAATTTGATTTTTTGCAGAACTTGAGAGATACCAACGATTAAAAGTTGGCTCATCAGGAATCAAATTGCCAGACAAGACATTTTTTAATTGGCTCTGATAGAGAATTTCTAACACGTGCAAACTATCCAAAGTGTTTCTCCAAAGCATTATTCCAGTGCAAAAGTGGCTATTAATTTGCGACGTTGGTGTGTCGTCTTGTATTGCAGCAAAACAGGAAACATATGTTTCTTCTGTGAAGATATTTAGAGGCGGCTGATGCAGCCAGACTACGTCAAGATCTGAAAAAATAATCTGTGCCTGAGAGGGATGCTTACTCAGTGCGTCGTGTAATAGGAACCACTTGAAAACAGTTAACTTTATGAAACGCTCGTGTCCAAAACTATAGTAAGAAGTTTTATCAGAATTATCAAGCTCGAGTGACCTTAAGGCTTCAGAGGGAAGTTCATGGAAACATAGACAATTTCTCTTTGAAACAGGCGTTAGTTCATTGATCCATTTCTGTCCTGATGTATCTCCAGCTACGCATACTCGCAATGGGTCTATGGAAAACATTGATTTCAAAGACTCTTTAGCAGAGTCTCCGAGCCCTCCAAATATTAGTAGGGCAAAATTATGTCCCCTAGTTCTAGGGTTCACTTTGTCACCAATGCAGATAGTAGAGTCATATTTCCGACCTCAATTGAATAGGGTGGGCGAAGTTATGTAATAACTTATCGTGAATTATAAATGTTTTCCTCCAATTATGCTGCACTAGTACCGCCCAACTAACACGATGCTTGGAAATTCTTTCTCTCTGTTTTGGTTGAGTCGCAAGAATTTTTCTCAGATGAATGGTTTGTGAGTAACAATGTGGCTGGGGACGGGATCGAACCGTCGACCTCACGATTTTCAGTCGCACGCTCGTACCAACTGAGCTACCCAGCCTTTAGCAAGTGACCTTTACCGATTTATTGCCTTCCTTCAACCCATAGGATACCTAAAGGTATCACTTTAAAGAGATCGAGAGTAATGTTAGGCGATTCTAAGAATTCTTGTATTTTGAACCTTCTTCAAATCTGAAGGTTATTCTGTGCCAAGTGAAGGTTAGTCGTTTCATCCAAAGAATTAAAAATCGGTATATCTTATAGAAATCTAAAGAGTGATGATTCCAACCTAAGTTTATGAGTTGAGGGTCGATAAATAATTTGCCACCTGACCCATGAATCTTACGATTAAGTATGACAAAATCAATATCCCATGACGAATCTTCAGGCCCGCGGCTATAGTCATGCTTTAAAAGGTAACAAGTCTTGTATATGGCTAGACCCCCATATGCGGAATGCACAGGAATCAGATTGGATTGGCTAGGTAAATTAATCATCTTTGAATGAATAGCAACTCTTTTAGCCTCCCCTTTTGTCATAAAACTAGTAAGCCATGACATTTCTTCCCAAACACTTCGGGGACACCAGATTGGGTGCCTAAGCGCAAGAACATCGTAATAACGTCCGCTTTGATTACAAAACAATGCGGCCCAATCGTTAGCATTTTCAATACTCCGCTTGATTGAATCAGTTTTAAGCTTTGAATTATTGTTGTCTAAGTCGAGCATCATGACGTATTGAGAACTACGAAATCTTGAAGTACTCCTTATTTTTTCAATGTAAGTGTTGCGACAGTAGATGAGGCGATCAATTCGATCAGGGAAGACCTTGCTGAGATTTCCTAGACTGACAAATGTAAAAAACTTAAACTTCTTTTGTAGACTCTCCAGAGCCTCCCTAGAATTGTCTTTTGAGTCTGATTCGACTAGAAAAATCTCGAATTCAAATAGAGGAGCCAGAACTTTAGATAGGTTCGTAACTTCCTTTTCAATTCGACGAGAGACGTCTCTAACTGTGCCAACGACTACAAGAGTAGGCTTAATTTTTTACCCCACTTTCGTTCAAACCCTAGATAATCTCCAGCGACCCAGACGGGACTTGAACCCGCGACCTCCGCCGTGACAGGGCGGCGCGCTAACCAACTGCGCTACTGGGCCTTCGATTGTCGATACACAAAGATAAACCGACAACTTTGCGTCCCCAACGGGATTTGAACCCGTGTTACCGCCGTGAAAGGGCGATGTCCTAGGCCCCTAGACGATGGGGACTAAGGGAGCGAAAGCATATCAGCAATTGAATATTGAATTTTCAAATAGTTTCCAAAGCGGAGTCACATCTAGAACCGAGCTAAACGCGTTCTAGCGAACAACCTACACCTCAAAAGAAATCGAGTTTACTTAATTCAATCTTTCGAAAGAGGGACCCCCTCCGCTTAGTTAGAGATTGGATAAGCGGTTCAAACTTCTTGCAGTAATCAATTTCCTCCTTCGCTATAGTTGCGGGGTGGCTGGAAAGTTAGAAATTAACCCTCTGGGATTTGATCATGTCTCGAGTATGCTGATTACTAAAAAAAGTCTTGTATTGAGAGCAGCAAGGATCATTTCTAGTCATGTACCTTTGAAGCAAAAGATTAGTCAACTGAAACTTATAATAAGGCGATGGCGTGCTATCTCTGTAGCACCTGACTGTCATTTGTCAAGAAAATCAGTTCCTTCAATTGAAGTGCTTTCTGTGGCACTTCGCAAAGATTTTGGAATACTTCCAATCTCACTTGAATCTATTGTGAAGAGCTCACTTAATAGCATAGATCAGATCTCTGTAATTAGTCCAAGAAATGACATTTCTGAATTCGTCACTGAAGATAATGGATTTGATATTTTTGGTACCGAGGTTAAATTCATTCCAGAAGAACTTGTTATTTCCGAGAACTCGAGGCAAAGGCTGCAAGCAATAATTGGGAGTCGCTATGGTTGGGTACTTCAGCAACTTCTAACTCTAAAGTTTTGCCTAGACTCTAATGCAAGGGGAGTACTAGTTGTTAATGCAGACACAGTATTACTCAAAGAACTTCAATGGCTAGATAAATTCGGAAATCAAGTTTTGATGACTTCTTTAGAGTTTCATCCACCGTATCATGATTTTCTCTATCGAGCATTTGGGAATTCAAAAAATCCAAAGTTTACTTTTATTACTCACCATATGTTGATTCAACCAGACAAGCTTCGAACTATCTTTTCAAAGCTCAAAATTGGTGACATCGATGAGCTAATTACTCTTGTCGAAAAGCATGCTTTACTTACTGAGGTGTCGGCTGTTTGTTTGGAATTCGAAATTTACGTTCAACATCTTTTGAAATTTTTTCCAAAGAACGTCAAACTTGTGAAGTTCTCGAATATAAGACTTGCGGACCGTGAAAATCTGACGTCCCAAATTGATATGCTCCGGGAAAAAGTATCAGGGAGGATTGCCCATTAACTCGATTAGCTTTCATGAATACTTAAGTAGGAAAGGATAATTACTATGAGGATTCCATTAGCTTCATCGGGTCTGAGACCTAAGGATATTGAAGAGGTCATCAAAACTCTAAACTCTGGCAACTTAACCATGGGGGCGCGAGTTCGAGAGTTTGAAACTGCAATGGCTAGATATTTGAATGCTAAACATTTTGTAATGGTGAATTCCGGATCTTCCGCTAATCTCCTAATGATTGAAGCTTTATTGCGCCCGACATACGGAAAGTCACTTTTAAGTCCCGGTGATAGCGTTCTGCTGCCGGCGATTGCGTGGCCCACAACAGTGTGGCCAATTGTCCAGTTAGGCTTGAACCCTGTTTTCATAGATGTAGATTTGGAAACGTTGTCAATCGATTTGAATATGGCACAGAAATTGATAGATAATTCAAGAATCCCGATTCGAGGAATTTTCCCTATTCATCCCCTTGGCCGCGCAATTTCAAATGCTGCACTCAAAGAATTTTCACTTAAAAATGAACTTGTGTTGATAAATGATGTATGTGAGTCGTTGGGCAGTTGGGACGGTAAATTGCATGCAGGCACCGAAGGAATCGCAAGCTCCTTCTCGTTCTACTTTTCTCATCATATAACCACTATGGAAGGGGGAGGAATTGCTACAAATGACGATTACTATGCGGATGACTTAAGGTCAATGAGGTCTCATGGTTGGTCGAGAGATAGAAGCGACGCCGCAGAATGGAATCAAAATCTAAACAACAATGATTCTAAGTTCCTATTCGTGTCCACGGGCTATAATCTGCGTCCGATGGAGATTCAGGCCGCGATTGGTCTAAGGCAATTGGAAGATCTCGACACTTTCGTGAGTAATAGACGAAGAATTGCGGCGACGGTCTCTAAGGCTCTCGACAATTCTTCCTTGAGGGTTGTCGGGGCGAAAACTCTAGAATTTGAGAGCAGCGCTAAATCACATTCATGGATGCTAATTCCAATTCAAGTAATGGGTCCAAATGCCAGAGAAAGAAAGGAAAAGATTACAGGACACTTGAATGAACTAGGTGTGGAAACTCGTCCCGTGCTGACCGGTAATTTTCTCGCACAACCTGCAATTCAACGCATAATGCGAAAACTTTCGGATGCGGAGAAATTCGTAAATGCCACGAAGATCGCGCAGGAGGCCTTTCTAGTTGGTGCGCACCATGACTTAGATTCAGATCAGATAAACTTTTTGTGTCAATCGCTGAATTCAGCGAGCAAGATTTAGTCTTGTTTTACGCAACTGGAACGAGTGGCACAATCGGAAGATATTTGCCGAGGAAATTTCATAGAGTCAATGCAGACCTATCTTCAGAGAACTCAATTAACAAAATTGCTTTTGAGAAGAATAGTCGGGTTCTTCACCTAGCAGGCATAGTCGGCACGGAGCAAGTAAAAAAAGATGTCGATTTGGCTTACAGAGTTAATGTTCAAGGTTCCTTAAGGCTTGCTCAGAAGTTTCTTGATTCGGATGGTGATTTATTTGTTTACGTTTCAAGTTCACATGTTTACCAAGGTTCGGAGGAGCGAATCATCGAGGAATCTCCAATTAATCCCTTGAGTACTTACGCTGAACAGAAGGTAGCCGTTGAAGTTGGATTGCAAGAAATGTTCTCTGAATGTGCAGGTAAACTCAGTATTGTTCGGGTGTTTAGCATCCTAGACTGGGATACTAAACCGTTCACTCTTGGTGGTGCAGTGAAAAAGATAAGAGACCAACAGGATGGTGTCTATATTAGAAATTCTGACGACGTTAGAGACTTTACGACACCACGTAATGCGGCGGTGGTTCTGCAGACTATTACAGATATTCGCTTAAACGGCATTACTAACTTATGTTCTGGAATTGGAAGAAGCGTATCTGCAGCAGTAACAGAGATGCTGAAATCGAGTAGTTGTGAAGTTCCAGACGGAGTAATCATTCCAGGAAATTCTGATATTCCTTATTTAGTCGGTAACCCAAGTAGACTTACGAGCGCAGTTCCTTATATCAAGTTAAATTGGGAACCAAGAGCATCTTTTGTGGAGTGAGGTTTTTGGAAGCGATGAAGAATTATGATCTTTTATAGGTGGTATTGTTCGCGATTCAGGGCCTTTAGCTCAGTCGGTAGAGCAACGGACTTTTAATCCGTGGGTCGTCGGTTCGATCCCGACAGGGCCCACGTGAATTCCATGTACACAGACGAATCCCCAATTCATGAAATTTCGAAGCTGTCAATAGTAATTCTGTGCCATAAACGTACCTGGCACCTTAGGAAAGTCCTTGATGCCCTATCGCTTTGCCCAGAAGTTAAAGAGAGCGAAGTTATTTTCGTAGCTCAGGATTCACCGAGTGAGGTTTTAGACATCATTGAGGACTTCAATTTTGCAAAGAAGACCGTGCTTAAATTTAATAACTTAGCTTTCAAGAGTTCATCTCACGCCATAAACCACAATCTCTTTGCAGGCCTTAAAGAGGGTTTCTTGGGAAAACAATCGAAGTATTGCATCGTACTTGAAGATGACATTGTTGTTGCTCCGGATGCTATAAATTTTATGCTTGAGTCCATACGAGTCTTCGGAAGAAATAGGAGATTTAGAGGGGTAATGTCTTATTCGTTTAATCAGTTAGGAAGTCATGCTCGTGGAGATGTTGTCAAAATTAATTTTGGAATTGGTTTTGGCTGGACAATTACTAAATCCTCATACAAGGGATTGCTAAAGTTTTGGACCGGAAAAGAGGAGAGTCACTGGGACTATTTCGTTGAGCCTTACCTAAGAACCGGGTTCTTGATTGCTCCGATTTACAGCAAAGTCCTGAATATAGGCTTTGATGAGAGCGCCACTCACTCTGCCAATGACTCTGAACTAGGAGATGTAATGGAGAAGAGCTTCCGGATTGGGTTTGAAAAAGCTCCGACTCAGGTTAAGGAGATTAGAGCCCATTACCAGCATCCTCGTAAAGATCTCTGCGTGATATCAAGCTTAAGTAAGCTGCAATCCATTCAACTTTATCTACTAAGGGAAATCTCTTTCAAGTTGTACAAATTGGCGTTAAAGGATAAACCTAGAATTCACTTTATATGGCGAAAATTGAGGAATTTTACAGATCAGAAGTTCTCTAATGTCACGCAAGCCTCGTCAACCTAATAAGATTTGGATGTGCGCTTAGAACCCTTTCGTGGCTCCTAGATAGAAGCTTTCAGCAATTCCTCCATCCATAATGAAGTCTTGCTCCTTTAAATATTCAAACTTTCCAAACTCTTGGGCCGTTATAGAAAGTGCTAGCTGCTCAGACATTCGGTGAATTGAAGAGACTTCACGCTTTCCTAAAACTTCATCATGTGACATTGTCGATATTTTTTGAAACAATTCATAAGCGCGACTACGAAATTCCTTTAGCTGTGCTAACTCTCCAAGATATACTAGCGACACATTAAGCATAAAAAAACTTATATCTCGATCTAGCTCAAGTAAGTTTATTAGACGCTTAGTTTGGGCATATTCAGAAAATTCATACTCTTTCAGGAAAAAAATAGGGTTCTTACTTGACTTTATTCTTCCGTTCCAGAACATATCGACATCCGAATAGATGCCATCCACTCCCATTTTCTCACAAATCAATTCGAGTTTGGTCTCTTGCCACATTGGCTTTACTTCAATCATCATTAATTCGATTCGGTCTCTTCGATGAAATTTGTTAATTTTCTTTGTTAGTGATTTGCGTCTTTCCTCATCGCACCAAATTTTTATTTGGAATTCGGGGTGATATTGCCAGAACGAGTTAGCACAATTAATTGTCGGCACCAAATAGTCATCTCGACTCACACATAGCAAGTGAAGAGTTTTGGTGGTGCTTTTATCTACTTGTCTTAGAGATGCAAATTTCTGTCCCATAAATCTGTGCAGGAGATCAATAACGTCTAGTAGATAGCAAAATCTTCCTTTGAAAGATTTTAAAGCCCTCAAAAACAGGGACCTTTCATATCGACTCTGTGACATTTTTCTCCTCTTGAAGGTTTAAGTGTTCCGGAGCAAAACCCCAGGAGCCTATCTTAATCATTCACAAGTAGAGTTTCATGAAGAATAGAGAAAGTCTAAGCACGCAGGAGCGAAGTGAATGGAGCTAAAAATAAAGTAAACGAGATTGACCTTCCTTTAGAATAGTTGAAAGCCTGCCTTGGTTTGTAATCACCAAAGTCATCTTCAAATTGAGTAATACGGTTAAATATAGCTGAAGCGACAACACTCCTATTAAGGTTTAGAATAGGCAAATGTTTATTTGGATAAAGGCATAGAAGTCAGGGTTTCTAAGTTTATGGAGAGAATAAAACCACCTACACCACTTAAACTTCTTGTCGAAATTGTCATAAGGACTCCGAGGCAGTGGCGCAATTTGATTCTTGGTTGTCCGATAGAAATCATTAGTGATTCTGAAACTCTTGCCCTCCTAGCCAAAGGCCACTCCTTTGTGCGATGGGGTGATGGAGAGACCGCTCTTGGCCGTGGCAAGTCAATTTTCTATCAGGAGTATGATAGAGAATTGAAGGAGAAATTAGAGCATTTAGTAAAAAATCCTCCCAGAAATACCATTATTGGAGTTCCTTGGGTTATTTACTCCTCATGGCGGGATCCAAAATGGAATAAGAGAATTTTCAAAATTATGTTTTCAACTCGTGTTTATTGGTCTAAAAATCTCAAAGAACAAATCGAAAATGTCATTTTCTCCCGAACTGAATTCTGGTGGGATCTTGCCCCACAATTGAAATCACTAATGAATAAAATAGTGAGCTCAAATAGCAGGCTAGTTTTAATCGGAGATGAAAAATTCCTAGCTCTTTGCCCAGACGATACAAAACATCTATCCATTCCGAATCTAGATGCTTTTTCTCATTACGAGACGCTAGCTAAGAGTGTGCAAGAAATCCTAGACTCTGGTTCGGGCCGGGTGACTCTATTGGTAGCTGCGGGCCCAACCACAAAGGCTTTAGTTAATGACTTTGCAAATAAGTGTCAGGTAATTGACGTTGGCCATGGCTTTAATTTTGCATTGGGAGGAAGGGGTGCATGGGCCTGGCAGAGAGACAACAAATAAGAAGAGCAAGAGCGCATAAATCGACCTAGATATTTACCCTAGTCAAAACAGCTTTCAATTCGGAAAAATGCTCTGATAAGTTTACCCCGTGATTAGAAGCCTTGAGAGAAGAGTCCTCTCTTTGGCAGTGTATGGAGCATCAGCGGTGACAATAGCTGTCTCACCTATGTCAAGCTTTGATCCAATAAATCCAATTAAGCTCTTAATCCTAAGTACTTTAGCTTTCGCACTTTTGGGTATCGTGCTGTCTTCTCCTAAAAACCTGCGTAAACCTGAGGGTAAATTGGAGATTTGGGTCTTTACAATATTTTTAGCCGCACTCTCTATTCCTATAGCTTTTGCCGATGCGCCGATATCCCAACAATTCTGGGGAGTTTTCGGACGCAATACTGGCTTTCTGACCTATATTTGTTTGGCAATTGTAGCTTTTGCGTTAGGCCAAACAACGCTGATAAACACCGAATTCCGCATAGTTAAACTTTTTCTCATCACCAGTCTAATTCTCGCAACTTATGGTGTTATACAACTTGCTGATTTAGATTTCATTAGTTGGAGCCAAAAGAGCGTTTTTGCAACTTTAGGAAACGTAAATTTCTTCTCAGCATTCTTGGGAATTTCGCTAGTTGTTTTACTGGCGCTAATTTTGGGAAATAGAGATCTAAATAAGCGTGGTCAGAAGTTCGGCTTAGTATTCTTTTTTGGAGTTCAATGTCTGTTGCTGTACGCCACCGATTCGGTACAAGGAATAGTTACTGCATTTTTCGGTGCTTACATAGTTCTAGTGCTCCTAATTTATCGAAGAACTCTCTTTAGCTTTTCAAGAGTGGTTATTTCTGCTACCACGCTCCTATTGATACTGGGAATTTTGCCAGCTCTTGGATTCCTAGGTAAAGGTCCTTTAGCAAAACTTCTATATCAAGACTCCAATGTCTTTCGCTTAGATTATATGCATGCAGGTCTAGAGATGACCTTAAAGAATCCGTTAACTGGAGTGGGTTTAGACTCATACGATAATTGGTACCGAAATGAGAGAGGATTTATCTCTGCATTCCGAACAGGTTCGAATAGGACTTCAAATACAGCTCACAATATTTTTCTTGACATCTCTTCAGGGGGTGGCTTTTCTCTAGTTTTTGCTTACTGCCTGATTATTGCAATTGTTTTAGTGCGAACTTTCGCCCTATTGCGAAAGAATAGAAACATTTCCGATTACCATATTGCCCTTATAGCTGGATGGCTTAGCTATCAATTCCAATCTTTATTGAGCATAAATCAGATTGGCCTAGGGATTTGGGGTTGGATATTTGCAGGCGGACTCTTAGCGATTTCTCTTCGAGAAAGAACCACGACTCCTGGAGTTAAAGAAAGTGACGTATTGCAAAAGAAAACATCTAGATCGAAATCCGTGAATGTAATTCCCCCGCTTGCCTCCATTTTTGCAGTTTTAGGAATGTCTTTGGGCTTTTTCCTTTCCTATCTGCCTTTTTCAACTGATGTGGCATTTAGGGAGGCATTTAACTCTCGAGATGTTTCAAGGATGATCCCTGTCGTTCAGGGGCCAGCTGCAAATGCATTTCAATTAGGTAAGACGCTCGAAGGAGCGCTACAAACCGGAGAGGACGCGGTAGTAGACCAAGTTTCTGCTCTCATGACAAGCCGATTTCCAAGAGAGATTTTCGCTTGGGATGTAAGAAGCAGGCTTCAAAATATCTCAGCTCAAGAGCGAGAAGCTGCACTTCAAAATGTTAAAAATCTTGACCCTTTCCAGATCTGTTTTCTTGCTGAACCTTCAGTTGAATTTTTGGCATACTTTGACTCGTTGGGAATTGAGCAGAAGAGCGAACTACTGGGATGGTGGAATTTTGCGGGCAAGGGTGAAAATCTAGCCCCTGAGCAGATTGCAGGCATAAGAAGCTCGGATGGCTTCATTCAATACTCGAAGTCGATGTGCGGTCGCTAATTTTCATTCTAAGAGTAATTGTCCTATTTGTCCTAAATTCGCGACATTCTTTCTCCCCAAGCGTAATAGGGATTAGGGGCGACGACGGTCGACTCTGTCACACAAACCGGTATAGAAATAAGGGGCTTCCTTAAATGTCACGCCGTAAGAAATCTGCCTCCGCAGGTTTGAAACTCTGGACTGTCGCGGAGCTTGGTGCTTTCTACACAGAGCACCGCAGTGAACTGATTGCCCATGCTTCACGCATCCTCAAGGACATCGCTAAGGCTGAAGAGGTAATTCAAGACGCCCTGATCAAGGTCATGCTAGCCGCTCCTGAGCTTGAGTCTGAAGATCATGCTCTGGGTTACATGCATAGAACTATCGAAAACCTCTGCATCGATATCTTTCGCATGGAAGGGCGTCGTCCAAACCTTGTGGTTCTAGATGACTCCGCTGCAGAGCTTGAATCAACTTGGGTCGATAATGAAGATCATGTTGATGTAATTGCTGCAGCGGATGATGCAGCAATTGTTAGACAGGCCCTTGCGATGCTCTCACCTGCAGAGCGTGCAGCTCTAGTGATGTGGGAGATGGAAGGGCGCTCCACCAAAGAGATTGCAGCAGAACTTGGTATCAAGGAGTCTGCCGTTAGACATACTGTTTCTCGCGCTAGAGCTTCGCTACGCAGGGTAATGAGTGAGTTAATTGTTGATAGAGAGCGCGGACTTACTGCCTTAGATTTATTGTCTACGACCTATAAGAAGGCAGTACATGTTGCCAAAAAATCAAGCAAGGCTGCCCTTTCGTTGATTTTAGTTTTCTTTGCCTTCCTTGGGTTTAATTCAATGCCAACTGATAGCGGTGTTCCAAATATGGTTGTTGACGAAGTCATTTCTTCTAACACTTCTGGTGAAACTAAAGAAGTTCTTGAAAGGGAAGTCAAGATTGAAGAAAAAAATGTTGTGGCAGTAGGAGTAGATGAACCTGAATTGGTCGCAGATAAAGAATTTCTTGCGGTGGAAAATGCAAGAGCAAAGGGATTGAGTTTTGCGGGCCTAGATCAAAAGGGGATCCCGACTGGATTTACAGTCACTGACGCAACTGGATCTTTAGGTTCTCTGTATATTACAAACCGACCTCCTATACTCTCAGAAACTGAACTCACCATCTCCCAAGTAGCAAAGACCGACTCAGGGGCTTCCAACATTTTCATCTCTCAACGATTAATCAGCGGCGCCAAAGGCTTTGAATATGCTCCTTCCCTCTCCTTTGGCAGGGCTGGGAACTGGGTTCCCCTCCTAACCTCCCTTTCCTACCTCAATTCTGAGCGTCTTCGAAGCGGTGATTACCTAGTAACAGCGATAATTAAAGTAGAATCTGAGGTTGAGACGCCAGTTGTGATCCCCGCTTCGGCTATGGGTCGCGATCTAGCGCAAGCCCCAAGGCAGGTAGTAACCCGCCTAGTACTAAATCCAGGTAAGACTCAGATTTTGGCGCAAGCTGTTTATGTAGTTGAAAAGGGAGTGAAGTAATGAACTCCCAGTTTAAGTTTCTTCGCCGCGTCCGGATACACGGCGGAGAATGTGGTGCAGTAGCACGTGCATTGCATCACAAGGCAAGGGCTTCGTCCTTGCTGGCCGTATTTGAGAAAGTCTTGAATACGACTACTGAAAGGAAACTAATGACTAACAAGTCAACAGGCTTTAAGCGCATTGCGCTTTCGGTCGTAGTTGCGTTGGGCTTTGGTCTGCTCACATCGATGCCGTCTGCGCAAGCAACGCCTATCGGTGCGACTTTGACTATTGATGCTACTTCAACAAAAGCATCGTCTATCACCCGTGGTGATACTGCGACTGCTACATTGAAGACAACGTTCACAACAGAGAGCACATATGACTCTGTCGTTGTTCGTACTACATGCTTGACTCCATCAGGGTCAGCATGCGGGCAGAATGGACCTGGAACTCAGACCTTCGATATCGACTTTTATTGGTCGCCAACAACTGATTCGTCCACCGGAACTACGGTGAACAACGGAAGCATGCCTGCTAACGTTGTTTCGGCTTTTACTCAAAACGCCGGTGACTCAATTGTTGTCTCGAACTCTGCAACAGGAGCTGCTACCAGCTTCACATTTAGCGTTAAGGCGCGCGCAACCACTTCCGCTGCTCTAGGTACCTATGCACTCACCTTCTATCTGCAGGGTTCAAACAATGGTGCGACTGCAACGGGTGCAAACGCTAACAGCCAGAGCGTAACCTTCAATGTGACCGTTACTGCGTTGAGCACCACTGTTGCAGGTCTAACAACCTATGTTGGATCAGTTAATGGTTCAGGAACTATTGCCGCCGCTTCAACTCAGGCTCTCTACTACCGTGACAACGCGGTGTATCAAACTGCAAAGGAATCTGCCATTGTCCTTGCGACAACTGCCGCAGATGCAGCGACCCCGAGGGCCGCTGGCGTTGTTTATGGCTTTGCCACAAACGCTGCTGGTGAAACTCGTACTGCTGGTTATCTAACCGGAGCAACCGGAGTCAACATTTGCGCTGATGGTTGCGCTTTGACTGCTGTTATTGAAGGTGGACCTGGTCTTTTGACTAAGGACACTTTGAATACTGGAACTGCTGCTAAGTCAGTAACTGTGACTTATTACAACGGTGCATCAAGCACCTCAAACCAAGGTGACACTCTGACTGTTTACGCAGATGGAACTGCTGGAACTTCAACCCTGAAGTTCTACAACGGATCAACTGTTATCAAGAGTATCTCTCTTGTCTTTACAGGTGCTCCAGCAAGTGCTACTTCCGTATCTCTTGCTGATACTGCAGTTGCAGTTACTGCAACAGGTACAGCTACAAACACCACCCTTCGTGGTGTAATCAAAGATTCAGGCGGTAATGCGTTGGTAGCTGGAACCGTATATGTATGGGCATCTGATACCGGCGTTGTTAGATCAGGCGCTGTCAGTAGTAATGCTACTCAGTACACACAACATGCAGCTGGTGTTGCTGGAAGCACTGCTGGTCGATGCACAAATTACGATACAACGCTTGGATTGTTTAGTTGCACAGTCGGAATCGCTGATACGGGAACATCAACACTCTTGTTCTCAGACTCATGGACCGTTGCTGCATCAAGCTGGACTTCTAGCGCAGTAACAGTAGCTGGCCATGGCCGTGCTTCTACCTTCGCAATCACCTTCGATAAGACTTCATACACCGCAGGTGAGCAAGCAATCATTACCGTAACTGGTAAGGATCAAAAGGGAAATGCTGCGAGTGCGCAAAAGAACGCTCTTGCTGTAACAACTAGCATGGGTCTTGGTAATAGTGGAAGTACTCTGGCGTCAAGCACAAGAGGAGCCGGTACATTTACCAGTGTTACTGCTTATCAACCACGAAAGGTTGTTAGTGGCTCGACATACGAGACCAGCGAAACCTTTGTGGTCTTGATGCCTGCAACATCCGGCACATTTAAGGTCACTGTTAAGACCACTCCTGAGTCGACAAGTTCAACTCAAGTTGATGTTGAATACACAGGATCAGTTACTGTCACCAATCCAGCAGAAGTAGCTGCAATAGCAGCGGTTGCTGCTGCTGATGCTGCAACTGATGCCGCTGCTGAAGCTATCGATGCTGCTAACGCAGCTACCGATGCTGCAAACTTAGCTGCAGAAGCTGCTGATGCTGCAACTGTCGCTGCTGAAGAAGCACGCGATGCTGCTGATGCCGCAACTGCTGCTGTTGAAGAGCTTGCAACTCAGGTTGCAACTCTGATGGCAGCCCTAAAGGCTCAAATTACAACTCTTGCCAACACCGTTGCCAAGATTGCTAAGAAGGTAAAGGCGTAAAGCTTTAACTTCTTCAAGGCCTTAGCCCGGCTCCCGCAAGGGAGACCGGGCTTCGGTTTTTTAAGGGGCCACTATGATTAAGCAAATGCGCGTAGCAATCATTGGTCAGGGCTATGTAGGTCTAACCATCACCGAAGGCGCCCTTATGGCAGGACATCAAGTAATTGGTATTGATAAGTCAGCTGCTGTGATCTCTAGTCTTAAATCTGGAAAGTCTCATATCGAGGGGGTCTCTGATGCAGTAATTGCTGATGGAGTTAACTCTGGGGCCCTGCAAGTTAGTGATACTTACGCCCCAGCATCTGAGGCAGATCTCATAGTGATTGCTGTTCCAACTCCGCTTGATGAAAAAGGATCTGCAGATCTCTCACTTCTAATCTCGGCCGCTAAATCACTTGGCGAAGTTCTAGAGAGTCCAAAATTAATTATCAATGAATCAACGTCTTATCCTGGAACTCTGAGAGAGGTCATAAAGCCAATAATTGATGGAGGCTCTAGCCAATCCCATCTTTATGCCATCTCACCTGAGCGTGTGGATCCTGGCAATAAGAGCTATGGAGTTAAGAACACCCCAAGAGTTGTTGGAGGTCTTTCAGATCAAGCTCGGGATGCTGCTGTTGCTTTCTATAAAACCTTCTGTGATGAAGTAGTTCCAGTTTCATCTGCAGAGGTTGCAGAAGCTGCCAAGCTCTTTGAAAATACCTTTAGATTTATCAATATCGGCCTTGTCAATGAATTTGCAGAGATTATGAGCGCAATGGGAATTCCTGCAGATGAGGTCTTAAAGGTAGCAGGAAGTAAGCCATATGGCTTTATGCCATTTCACCCAAATGTCGGTATTGGTGGCCACTGCATTCCAGTTGATCCGATCTATCTTCAAGAGCGAGCTAAAGAGTTTGGGCTAAAAAGTAAATACATTGCCCTCTCTGAAGAGATTAATCAACGAATGCCAAAGTATGTGGCAAAGCGTTTAATAGATGAATATGGCGATATAAAGGGCAAGAAAGTATTAGTAATTGGAGTTTCCTATAAAGCTGATATCTCTGATACTAGAGAGAGCCCGGCTCTGCCTTTTATAGAGAGCCTTAGAGAATTAGGCGCTAAAGTTTCTTGGCATGATCCACTAGTTTCATCATGGAATGGCGAAAGCTCTAGCTTGGTTGCTGGAGCATATGACCTGGCAGTGGTGTTAGTTGCTCACTCAAATCTATCTATGAGTGGATGGAAGGGCGGACCAATCTTTACTACTAACTTCAATCCAAAATACCCCGATTGGAAGCCGCTGATTAGCGTTCAGCAAAAGAGCTAGGAAAGCTATGCGAGTCCTTCACATTATTGCTCGTATGAATGTTGGAGGAACCGCCACATATATTGCCAATTTGATTCATGGCCTTGAAAAACTAGGGGTAGGTAATCTGCTGGTTATGGGCAATGTCCCAAAAGGTGAGGCGGAGGATTCAATTATTAATACCCTTAAATATCAAAGAATTGACACACTATCTAGGGAGTTGAGCTTTTCTAAAGATAGAAAAGCTAGGAAAGAGATTGAAAGAGTCATTGAGAGCTTTAAGCCAGATCTGATACATACCCATACCTTTAAAGCAGGGTTTTTAGTAAGGCTAAGAAAAAGGGAAATTCCAGTGATTCACTCTTTTCATGGCCATCATCTCTATGATCCAGAGTTTGGATTTCTAAAGAGAAATGTTTTAAACATCATCGAAAGGCTACTTGCCCCAAGGGCGATAAGATTTATCACTATTGGAATGAAAGTAAGAGATGAACTACTAGAGGTAGGGATAGGAAGAGTTAAGCAGTATCTATCTATTGCCCCAGGAATTGCTCCTCTAGAGCTAGTTGGCGAGGCTAGCGTTCGACAGAGATTTGGTTTTAGCCAAGATGAAACTTTAGTTTTATGGCTAGGAAGATTTACTCAAGTTAAGCGCCCAGATAAAGTGATAGAGATTGCTCGTTTATTGCCAAAGATTAGATTTGTTATGGCAGGGGGTGGGGAGCTGTTAGATAAAGTAAAAATAGACGCCCCAAGAAATGTCACCTTTGTTGGCTTTCAAGATAAGAGTGAGATGTGGTCTATAGCCGATATCGCTCTCTGCACCTCAGAAAGTGAGGGAATGCCGCTATCTCTTATTGAGGCTCAGATGGCGGGGGTAGCTGTTGTTTCAACCGATGTGGGATCAGTTTCTGAAATATTGGAGGATGGAGTTACTGGATATCTTGCAGGCAAAGATATTAAAGACTTGTCAGCCAAAATCGAGATGGTTATTGAAGATCTGGAATCTGGGGCAAAACTAGGCAAAGCTGCAAAGCTTCGCGCTAATCGGGAGTTTTCAAGCTCAGTAATGGCAGATGCTCACCTAGGGCTATATAAAGAAGTATTAGATAAGGTGTCACGGTGAAATTACTTATTACAGGTGGCGCTGGATTTATTGGCTCTCACTTAAGCTCAAGATTAATTGAGATGGGCCATTCTGTAATTGCTCTTGATGATCTATCAACAGGAAGCGCGCAAAATATTACTGGCCTAATGGGAAATCCAAGCTTTGAATTTGTCCAAAGCTCAATGCTTGATGAAAAGTTGATTCATACCTTGATGAATAGAGTTGATGGCTGCATGCATCTAGGGGCAGCACTTGGGGTGCAAAGAATTCTAGAGCGGCCATATGAGTCATTGGTAGTCAATACTCATGGCAGCGAGATTGCCATTAAAGCTGCTGCAGAGCTTGGAAAGAGATTCTTTCTTGCCTCAACCTCAGAGCTCTATGGCAAAAATCCAAAACAGCCACTAACTGAGGAATCTGATCGAGTGATTGGATCGCCACAATTAGTTCGCTGGGCATACTCTGAAGCAAAGGCAATTGATGAATCAATCGTTCAAATGTTTCACATGAGCCACTCTCTTAAATTTGTTACTGGAAGATTTTTTAATACTGTTGGTCCAAGGCAGAGCGGGGCCTATGGGATGGTTCTTCCAAGATTTGTCTCAGCTGCTATTAAGAATGAGCCCATCACGATCTATGGAGATGGCTTGCAATCAAGGGTCTTCTGCCATGTCTTAGATGCTGTTAACGCAGTTGTAAAGATCTTCTTTGATGATAAGGCCCTAGGCAACGCTTTTAATATCGGGGGCGAGGAGGAAATCTCCATTACAGATCTAGCAAAGAGGGTTATTACCCTGACTAATTCGAGCTCAAAGATTGAATACCTACCTTATTCCAAAGCTTATCCTGCTGGTTTTGAGGAAACTATGCGAAGAGTGCCCGATACCAGCAAGATACGTTCTATGACTGGATGGAAGAGCGAATTTAGCCTTGATGGGATTATAAAAGATATTGAAAAGTTCATTCACGCCAATTCTTAAGCGCCTGGGGTTTTCCTCCCTTGCGCTCTCAATAACCCTCTCGCTATTTAACTCTGCTCCTGCGCTAGCTCTTGAAACTCGTCTCATCGATATTGTCTCGATTCAATGGGGGGGATCACCTCCTGCTGCTGGAAGTGTTAGCGATGCTCAAAAAGAGATTGAAAGTAAAGTTGGCCCACTCTGGAAAGAGCTGACAACTGTCTATGGAGATCCTGAAGATAAGAGAATTGAATTCAAATTTGGCGCATCGCTAAGCCTTCCAATTCGACTCAACTCTGCAATACCCTGTGATAATAATTTCAATACCTGGACAAGTTCGGTAAGGGTTGAGACCTATAAGCGCCTTGGAATAAGTGATTGGCAATCTCGATACCTAGTAATCCTCTCGCCAGATGCTGGATGTATCTGGTCTGGTAGAGCAATGACTGGTGATGCTAAGCGAGCTGGCGGCTCAATAGTGCTGCATAACTCTATCGATGGCTTCATTGTTGCTCATGAGCTGGGACATTCACTTGGCCTTGGCCACTCTAACTTTATTCGCTGTCCATCTGGAGCATCTGACGGAAGTTGGAGCAGCTGTAAGGCAATTGAGTATGGCGGAAGTATTGATTTGATGGGAAATGTTGATGTATCAACTCCCTTGTCAACTTATCATCAATGGCGAATGGGGCTACTTAAAGAAAGTGAGATTAAGCAATCTTGGAGTAGTGAGTCAATTGAGATTAATGCGCTAAATATCTATGGAAAACCTAGAGCAATATTCCTAAGAGATGGTAGATCTACCTATTGGATTGAATATCGAAAAGCTAGTCCTAGATATAAGCAAGGCTTAGTCATCTATCGAACCGATCCACCACCAAGTTCTGCCATAGTCTCACCTAATGCCTATGACGCTCTTGCAGATGTCACCGAGGCAATAAGTACTGATATCTGGATGCTAAATCTTGATTCCTATACCTACTCCTCATCTGCCTCGGTATCAGGTTCTATGACGCTAGAGCCTGGTAAAAGCGCTACGGTTTATAGCGGAAATATCACGCTAAGTGCTACCAGCACCTCTGAAGATTCGGTGCTAGTTAATATTGTTAGAAAAGACTCTGGGGATTTAAAGAAGCCAGTATTGAGCTCTCCTAAGAGCTGGCGATCACCTTATGCGGCAATTTTAGATGGCACCTATTCACAGAGTGTCAATGATATTGCCGATTTTGAGGCAAGAATTGATGGTGTTGTAAAAAAACTTACAACTACAAAGAGCGCAGATTGGCAACCGACTTATTTAAACCCCTTTACAGCTCCAAAGATTTTGCAATTACAAGATCTTCCT
>Ga0194115_10002003_pt1 | contig 24912 bp, 23 predicted proteins | sample TA2MahsurfametaG_3_FD_148656 | JGI IMG/M metagenome (GOLD analysis project Ga0194115, IMG submission 148656) | Freshwater microbial communities from Lake Tanganyika, Tanzania - TA2015002 Mahale S4 surface | ecosystem: Environmental > Aquatic > Freshwater > Lake | place: Tanzania: Lake... | reverse complement strand
GATCGAAGGCAAACGACTCATAGTCCCGAATGAACTCTATCGCTGCCTTCTTTGGAAACCCTCCCACAGCTGGTGTGGGATGTAACTCCGAAAGGAGTCTTCTCGTCGTATCGGCAGGCGACCGTTTAGCGACCGAACATTGAAATCGTTGACAAATATGCTGAAGGTGTCGTAACCGTCGAATAAAGAAATCACCGCTCATCACCTTCGTCCCATTCACTCCCAACGAAGTCTTGATATATTCCTCACCTTCCAACCTTTGAAAGACATCGCGAATAAAGTTCCCAGTAATTAGATTTTCAGATTGATCCTTAGATGACTGAAATAGTTGACGAGATAAGGTGGCATCGTCCTCAGGAGTCGCCCCTCTAGGTCTTGTACCTGCCAGAGCCTCCGATAAGACTTTGCCCTTATCGATAAGAAATAATCGCTCAGGCGTACAACCAAAGAATTCACTACTGTCCAGACCCCCACCGATACCTGGACTAAGTAGAAACATATGACCACCTGGTTGAGCAGCAAATTTCCATTTCCTCAAGACATCAAGTGCATCGATATTATCTGAAGCATGACGAGAAAAGGAAAGATCCATACGTCTAGCCAATACTACCTTTTTCAGATCAGGATCAGTCGAAAACCGTTGCACGGCGGCGGTGACACCCTTTTCATAGATTTCTTGTCCATCCAAATTTTCTCCATAGGTTGACATTCGTGATAAGACAGGTGGTAACGTCGTCGGTGGTGTCATGGAGGTACATGCATCTGTCAATAATGCCAACATATCCACCACCTGTCGTGCTGATGACAAAAAGCTCCCATCCGTATCGGCTACCAAGTGTACAGCTAAAGTCGTCGTCGTTGTTGTCTTTGTTCCTGTACCTTGAGATCCTCGTTCCTTCCGTAGTTCGACAGCTGGAAGGATCCAAAGTCCCTTTTGAAAGGTTTGCCATTCTTCAGAGATCGTAACCGAGTCTGGATCGAAACGTTGACCACCATAAAGATAAGTCGATGAAGGTAGATTGGAAACAATCTCCCAATAGGCATCCTCCTCGGTCGTTCCTGAAAAGTGTAACGTCGATCCTAAGGATGCTGCCTCTAATGTCCCCTCTCCATTGGCAAAGTAGATGGTAGGATATTCCCTATGTTGATTAATTCTTCGTTGAGCTTGAAGCCAACATAGTGGATCGACTGAATGAGAAATCTTATGTTCGATCCGAAGGATTTTTTTCTGTTTCTTGGTGGTAAAAGTTTGGTATGGGAGACTCTTCTTCTTGAATTGATCATGATTTTGAATAATAGACGATTTGATTGCCTTCCGAATAAGACGTAGTGTGGAAATTAATGGTAGTCGTCGTTGAAAGGGTATCGATGAAGAATGAAAGATTTCTGGATGTATCAAATGATGCGGTGATATTTTTCCATCGTCCAAAAAACTACAACAGGTGGAAGCAGAACGACGGATAGTAGTAGTAGCATCTACCTCGTCATACGGATCCGATTCAGTTGTAGAAAGGATTGATGATAATGGTGGTCTTCCTTGGACACCCAATCTTGTGGTTGTTGTGGTTGTGGTTATTGTGGATTTCGGTGGCGTAAATGATGATGATGATGATGATAATGGTACATTGGAACTACTCAAGGAAAACGTTTGTGGCAACAACGTTGATCTGAATGCATGGGTCCATTGAGACATAGATACCATCATTAGGATAGTCGTCGGTAAAACAAGGATTGGACTGATCATGTTTGTTTGGAGATGGGATCGGATCGTCGTTGGAGGATCTTTTTTTTATACGAAAGATAAAGCAACCAGAAAAAAAGAGATTTGGAAACCTTTATGAGAGGGACGTTTTGTGGAGGGTTTTGGTTACCACTTCCAGGTGGGTGGAGGAGGAAAAAAAGATCCTTTGGTATTTCATATGTCAAATGAACACGTACCCTTGTTCTATTCTACTATCAAAAAAGGAAGACAATCTGTCTTTCCTTCGTTTTTTTGGTCGTCAACATCACTGTCAGTTGCGGCTGCTCTCTCCAATAAATCCCACGTGGAATGGTGACATCATCATCAGCAAAAAAGGTGAGAAACCACTTGTCAATCCAGTTGATTCATTGGACTTCTCTTCCTACCAATGCAAGACGGTTCGCTCGACGTCGAGAGCTGGTCATGCTCGTTTCAACGGTCGAGGATAGGATGCCACGATCTAGACCGAGAGAGGAGATGACGGGAACGAAAGAGACCATGGTCGAATCCGCACGTCTTCCTGTGAGATAAGACTGGAATTCCCCCCCCCCCCCCCTCCATTCACGTCGCAGGGATCTCGTTGCGAGAAGGTGACCTTTGTCATAAAGGAAAACAAAAGGAAAAAATGTCAGATACTCCCTCATGGCTTTCTAGTCCGACTGCTGCTCCGGCTCCGGCACCTGTTCCTTCCCCTTTGGAGATCAGTAGTCCGACCTCTCCCAGCAATGCTGCCGCAAGTAGTGTCAGTGATGATAAGGATTTACCTTCGATCATTCTCTTTATGCGTTTGTTGAATATGGGAGTGGCGGCTGGTTCCATTACGGTTGCGGTAAGTTATCGTATCGTATCAGTTATGGTGGTTCCCCCTCTTGGTTTCTTTTTCCCAGTACCGCTCCGGGCGTTTTTCATTCCCATGCGTCTTTCCCCTTTACAGCAAAGAGTCCCCGGTCTATTCTCATCTTTTTCTCTTCTTGTTTTCCACAAAACAACCCCTCTAAAAAACCGCAGCTCCTTCGTATGATTCCCTGGCCTCGGGGTTCTCTTTCGACCGTTGTTCTCAGTATCTACGGAATTTGTGGTGGCTTGTTGATTTGTTGCTTGGAGACGCAACTGAAATTTTTACGTGTCGCTATTGCGGTCAATTTCGGTTTCCTATTCAATTCCACATGGCGATTCGTCTTTTATTTCATCCTAGCATCCCTCAACTATGCGATTGGCCCCCTGGGGAAGATTATGGCCTATGTCATTATCGGCGTCGCCCTCTTCAATACCTACATCTTGTGCCGTTATCCAGCTTACCGTAAGATTCGAGACCAGATTGCCGAAGAGGAAGATAAGCGAATTGAAGCTCGGATCTCAAAGGAGGTCAAGAAGCAAGCTGTCAAGCAAATGATGAAGGCCTAATTGCTGTTGCAGTATTTGTCTACATCCAGATTTAAAAGAAAGTCCCTAGTAGTTGCTGCTGGAAGTTCCAGCGTAAGTGGATTGGATTCCCCCGCTTCCCGGGGACATGGTAAAAAAAGAAAATGATATTTTTCCTCGTTTGTTGTTGTGTTTTTATGGCTATGAATTTCTTGCAGACTGAGACAGGAATCCCGACGGATTCTCTCTCTATGTGATAGGACTGTATAGGATGTTAAGGAATCGTCGTCCCCCTTTTCTTGTACACGCTCGTCATGATGAATTTGTTGGAAAAAATGAACTCTGGTGATTGATTTTGTATTGAAACTAGAGTACTAGCAGTATGGTATAATTGCCATCACATAGAGATACGTTCGTCGTAGGAGCTATGATACCGAATTGTACCGTATTGGGAATCGTCACCTTACAACTCTTCAAGGATTAGAATGATCTATGTGACTCCAGTGTATCTTTTGTTCTACCTAGTTCCTTGTACAGGATGAGAAAGTGCCATACTTGACGCTTCACGGCAAGAACCAGTTGTCCTGATTTACAGTTATGTCATAGTCATGGAGAAAGTTCTAATGTAGTCCTATTAATCAAAGTCGTCCACCTTATGCCCTAAAGTCCTATTAGTCAAAGCCGTCCGCCCTCCGCTCGGAGCCATTCCCTCTCTATATGGGAGCGGGGTTTCGCTCGCTCATCCCCAATCCCGACCATGGACACAACAAGACACAGAAGGAGGAAAACCTTTTTTTCCCAGGTCACTTTTGCGAGTAGAGTCTTGTACGGCTGACTGTCCGAAAAATTACCATATATTGCCGGGATCACCTCCACAATACCAAAAGTGGTTGGCTGGACAAAACACCACCAGACGCACCACCACCACGCCACACGTCCCGTACCTCTCAGGTGTATTCCATTATTCACTATCTCTTTTGAAAAAAAGACTATAGCAGATTTTTGAAAAGGAGGAACTACGGTAGTCTTACGAGACAAGGGACGACGACATCACCTTGTCCGTACAAGACCTTCTGGTAGGAAATTCATATATATCTATCTCTTTCACAAACTACATAAAGCGGATTTGTTGTTTTGGGGGGTTCGACGCTGAGAAACGAGGGGAGGAAAGACAGGCCAAGGCGATCCCCATTGTGTAGTGGAGGCTATCATCATCCTTGTGAACTACAAGTTTGGGGCCCTATGGTAGGGAATTTTCTCCAGTCTCATCGCAACAAAAACCGTTCGAATCCTGACAACAATAACAACAACCACCATACACAAATATTGCCACCAACATCTCCAAGTAGTAGGATCGGTGCCATTGCAAGTTCTATGGCCATGAATTACTATCCACACAACAGTGCAATGGTATCATCATCATCATCACGATACGGTGGGACAGGAGGAGCAATGTCATCATCAACAACATCATCATCATCATTAGGAGCATCCTCTCTCCATGATACTCATCATTCCAACAACCCCTACATGCCACCAGAGAATTTATCCGCTGAAGCAGTCGCTGCATTGCCACCACCAGGTAAGTCATATGGTCTTCAGGGGAAGAAAGACTTTTGTCTTCCTTCATGCCCATGCCTGCGACGTTGTAGTTTCCACTGTACGTTGTGGTATAGATTCGCTCAACACATAGCTTTTCATCCCTTCTTTTCTCAAAAAAACCTTCCAAAGGCTTGTCCGGTCCATCTTCCATTGAGTTTAGTCCAAAGGATGGATCGAATGGTAGGTCGAAATACTTGGTATATGTCGCAACTTCCTTGAAACCACCATCGTCGTCTAGTAGTCGACGGCTACGCAGTTCAGGTACAGATTCATCCTCGGCCACCGCAACATCAACTAGCAGTAGCAGCAGTGAACGACAACTGACTATTATGGATTTACGAACGTTTCAGACACAACCACTTTTAAAGCAGCCCAGCAAACGAAGGTATGAAAGCGAACATCAATCATCATCGATATCATCATCATCGAGTAATGCGGATTCACCAACGTTTGAGGAACGACTTCGAAGGGAACGTCAACGGTTACATTCCTCGGGTGGATTGACACAGTTCTGTTGGACACACAACACAACAAATAATGTATTGCGATTGTTGGTACCCATTCGGGGAAGTCTCTACGTCCAAGACGGGCTTGATTCGTACTTGAAGATTGTCTTTGATAAGCATTCTCTCGATGACATGGCCCGTTCCTCCCTACTTCCTGGACCACCACCGACTGCTGCTATCGATCCACAACTTAGTCCTGATGGTCAGATTGTTGCCTTTTGTGCCCTGGGAGAAATCTTCGTCGCCCCATGTCATGAGTGTCATCCTCCTATACAAATAACATTCGGAGCAGATTTGAAGAATTCAGTGACACATGGTCTTGCCGATTTCGTCGCACAGGAGGAAATGGATCGATATCGAGGATTTTGGTGGTCTCCTGATTCCAGAGGGATCGTCTTGGCCCGTGTCGATGAATCAAAGGTCCCACCGTATCGGATCACACATCATGAAAATGATAGTCCTGCAGAAAGTTGTATGTATGAAGATCATCGATATCCCTTCGCGGGGAAAGCCAATCCGACTGTCCGATTGATATACGTCGCGGTCGATGCGCCATCCTTACTCGCTCAGAAACGTCGGCACAATGAATCGACATCTCCTGTTCCTCCTCCCGCCGTGATTCCGACGATAGCAATTAAGCCATCTATTGAAGATCCTGTGGGTATCGCCCGATACAATTGGAGCCGTGCCCTATGTTTTGATCCACCTCGGGAGGCCCAGGAATACTTGGCACGATTAGACTTTTTACCAGATGGATCCGCATGTGCTCAATGGCAGAACCGATTACAGAATTGTTTAGTCCTAAGTCGAATGAATCTACAGACTGGAAAAGCCAAGACGCTGCTGGTGGAACGATCAGATACATGGATAAATCTCAACCATCTACTCTACGTCCTCGATCGACCCATACATCCTCGAGAATGCCGAAATACAACGATTCAACCACCCCTACCAGACCCACTCCCAAAGGGATCCTTTTCTTTTTTCGTTGGGAGCGAGAGATCCGGATTTTGTCATCTATATCTATACACCTATGTTCCTGGATTGAATGGTGAACAGGCTATGTTGATACGACAAATATCGGGTGGTGATTGGATGGTAGAAAGTATTGTGGGGGTCTCACTGGCACAAAATGTCGTCTATGTGGCGGGTACCTACGACTCGGCACTCGAGCGGCATATGTATGCCTTGCCAATCTTACTTCCAGAGGATGATCTGGGACATATGGCGATGGAAACAGAACTGACGATTCTTCAAGGGGGGAATCATCATCCTCAGAATGGTGTTCGTCGAGGTTTCAAACAGGTGATCAATGCTCTCTCTGGCAAATCGACGTCGGGCAGCAACGGTCATCACAGTCCTGGGAGTCCGAGTGCGTCGTTCATTGGTAGTATGGTACACTACCCAGCGTCGACATCTAGCGGTCCAGACCAATTTGCAACTACTCCCATACGACTCACACCAGAGGGCGGGATGCACAGTCTCGTGATGGATCCAGACTGTACTACCTTTGTCGATACATCGTCTGATCTGGGACGCCCAACGTCGGTAAAGATTTACGAGTTACCAGAAAATGGTCCACTGAATAGCTCAACAACCATGAACGGACGACGGCGACAACAAGGCGATCATGATGTGGATGGCAGTTCGTCCACCCGGCCGAAACCAAGGGTAGTAGAAGTAAAGCTACTGCACATTCTTTTCGATGCGACGCGGGATGATAAATCCATGGAATTATCAGCCGATGCGCTGGCACACCTACCTGCTCCGGACCTGATGACCTTTCCCTCTTCAGATGGGACTGAAACCTTACATGCTGCTCTGTACCGACCGGACGAGAGAATCCATGGCAAAGGACCGTATCCTCTCGTATGCGCTGTATACGGTGGCCCTCATGTGCAGCGAGTCAATCGGAGTTGGAGTCAGTGCGCAGATATGAGAGCACAACGTCTTCGTTCTCTTGGCTTTTGCGTCGTGAAATGCGACAACCGAGGGAGTTCCCGACGAGGGTTTGCTTTTGAATCCGCCATTGCAAGACGGTTAGGCTACAGAGAAGTGCTAGATCAGGTGGCAGTTGTTCGTCAGTTGACCGTGAGAGGAATTGCAGATCCGACTAGAGTGGGGATTTATGGTTGGTCCTATGGAGGCTACCTTGCAGCAATGTGTCTTTGTCGAGCGCCCGATGTCTTCCACGTCGCAGTGGCTGGAGCACCCGTCACCTCTTGGGATGGATATGACACCCATTATACAGAACGATACATGGGATTACCGTCAGAGAATCAGAGTGGGTACCGAGAATCTCGAGTCTTTGATCACGTCCCGAATATGCGGGGCAAACTTTTGCTCGTCCATGGTCTGATTGATGAGAATGTCCACTTTCGGCATACTGCCAGATTAATCAACAGATTGATTACGGCCGGGAAGGATTACGATTTACTCCTTTTCCCCGATGAGCGACACTCCCCGCGTCGTCCATGTAATCGAATCTACATGGAAGAGCGAATCTCGAATTATTTTGTGAAGAATCTTTCGATTTCCTCCCTACAGAATCAAGGTGGTTCACTGGGTATAGGTGGTATGCAACGAACGATGGCAGGATTATAAGTTATCGTTCTTAATCATAGCTTCTAGTAAAGTTATGGTAGCCATTTTGACATGGTGTGTTATGTGGGGTCTATAGTACTTGATTGGGTAAGGGCAGTTTCTTGTGTTGGACGTCGGTCATCCACTTGCTGATGATATCAATGATATCTTGAAAGCCCTGCTTTATGTCGTCCGAATCATCCTCCGATGGACCCCGGCCAGATAAATCGGAATGATGAGCCCCGTTGGGAAAATTAATGACAGGTAAATCATCGGATAAACTTTCCTTAATACCACCGACGGACCAACCATCCTTTAGGCCATTGGTGAATAGGATCTTAGTAACATTGTTTTGGACTAATTGATCAAATTGCCATCGTTGAACCAAATCATATGGTTTCGGTGTGACACCGAATCGATTTTGACAATGTTCATGTAACCAAGACAATGTCCATGATCTAGGTGGGAACATAGATTCTTCCGATAATCCAATCGCTTCGACTAGGAGGGTACAGGTTTGAAAATCCCTACACGGAAGAAAAAACATAAAAATGAATCCCAATTCCAATGTGTGTGAGTACAAGAAAGATTTCCCATTCATGTTCCCGACACGACCCACGGTTACACATCCTTACCAACTCTCTCCATTACCTCCCGTTCCAACACCGGACCAGTCCCCACTTGTGATCGTGGCATACTTTCCAGTCGGTAGTTGTTCGGACATGTCCCAACAATCGGCATCTCGGGGAGCTAGATTCGTGGTAAGGAAGTTTCGTACCTTCTCAGTAGAAGATTTACAACAACAAGAAAAGGTCTTACATGCCAAATACAATGATGTCGTATTGGATGGTGGATAATTTGCCATATTGGCATTGGCAAACGTATATTCCACGACCATCATAAGTTCATCGACTAACATACCCAGGTTGTCCTTGACGGTTGGGTCTACATAGGAAGGTGTCGACCCTGGACAAATACCCAAAGATTCTTCATCAAATTGTCCATTTAAAATCCAATCCTTGACTTCATAAAGGGCTGTCCTGACACCGTCGGCACATCCAGGGAGGGTATCTTCCGCAACATCGGTGATGAGATCGTAGTAATCATACTGATTCACCTGTTGAGAATAGAATCCCATGGGAGCACTTGCTGCATAGGCCATATCTACCATATGGGGGAAGAGTAGTCGAGCCATTGCGGATAACCATCCTGGGTAGCTTCCACCAATCGTCAAAATTGGACAATAGTCCGTACTAAATTTATCCTTGGAACATCCAAGTTCGAGAGCGATAGTATCCAACAGATACATTGCATCGTGAAGAGCCTGTTCTGATGTAAAGAGATCGACTCTAGCATCCGGAGTCGTCTTGCGTAGGCCTTTCTTCAATGGTAATGATATAGGTTGAGATTTTCCATAGAAACGATGTTCCGGTTCCAGGACGAAGGCACCAAAGATCTTGGCTAGATGATGAGTCACAAAGGGATAGAATAGTCCCGTCTCGGGTTCGATATTCCCCTCACCACCTAGAATTACAAAGATAGGCGAACCCGGTCCCTTGAACTCCTTATCCCAGACATAATATCGTTGACTCCAGGTACTACCAGAATAGTCTCCAGTCGTGTTTAGATGATCGACGAGTTGATCATTGAAGAATCGTTCCGGAGCAGGAGTTCCTGCATAGGCAGTTGCCAAAGCAAGGAAGCCATGGATCAAGTAATGATATCGATGCATTTTTCTTCTGTACTGTAGTCTCTACAAATGCAACCACAAAATGAGGAAGGGTGGCAATCGTTCCGATGTCGAGTAGTTCCGAAAGCGGCAGAAAAAGTTGGATGACCGTCTCAGAAGGATCTTGATGGAAGCTTATTTGCTTCTAAGGGGGGGCTAAAAAGATTCGTACCTCCTCCATAACGTATTCTTTCCCTGTAGCTGCCTCCGTAGTTTCAGGGGTGAGTGTCTTTGCCCCCTTTCGTGCGGTGTTGTTTCTGAAAGGTAGTCTAGTTGCTGGCTATAGGGGTAAAATGTCATTCTAAGCTTGATTCTCTGTCACCATCCATCGGAAGAGGAATTCGAATCTTTCTTTTCTGCAATGCGCATTGTTGAAAGGGAGATAGCTAATCCATGGTCTCATAGTCATGAACGTCGTCGGATACCGGTGTAAGATTCGAGGTAGCGGGGCGTCTGCGGAAAACAAGAAACGAAAGATTGACAATTCTCCCACTCAAATCATGAAACAGGAAGAAGAAGAAATATCAAGAAGGATTTTCGTTGTTCGTCATGGTGAGTCTGAATGGAACGTGTTGCGAACACTCCACCCCACTGAAGAGGAACGTTATCACCCTCGAATGTGGACTGTGGATTGTGACATAATTGAGCTGGGAGTCCGACAGGCACAACAGGCTGGCAAGGATCTTGGAATGATTATTGATTCCATTGATCTTCTCTTGATATCCCCCCTGCGGAGAGCCTTACAAACTGCCCATCACGTCTTGAACAACTTTCCGTCATCTGGGCTGCCCAAGGACGTCCAGATATCGAAGGACGCTGCGGAGGTAATGCTCGATCCCTGTGATATTGGTAGTATCCCCTCAAAACTTTGTCAAGAGTTTCCTGTATGGGATTTTTCACATCTAGCAGAATATTGGTGGCATGGAGGTCTTAGTCCCGAAACGACACTCAACTTAATGAAGGAACGGCAAAATCTTGAAAGTGATGACGATGTCAAGAAGCGCTTACGGTCTCTAGTAACATTTCTGCGGGAATCTGACGCACGGACGATTGTTATCGTTTGTCATGGTGATCTCATTTGGTGGCTAACCCGTCGCATGATGACAGACGGTGAGCTGTTTGGGGACAAAGCGAAGAACGGCGAGATTATTGAAATCACAAAGTATATTCTAGGTGAGGGAGTGAGTTTTTGACACACTAGTAAGAAAACTACTTCGGTATAGTGTAAGTTACTTTAGTATATAGAAGCTCGAAAGGTCAGACAAGTCGTTTTATTCCTTTGATTCGACTTTGTGACGTCATTCCTCGTATGTAGGTTTTGTACTGGATGTCTCAGGTTGCACTCACAAGATACGCCAAAAAAATGAAGAATCGATGCGTTCGTGAGTACATCCCTTGCGATGGTGCGTGCATCCCTCTGGCCTCTGCACCCCCATTGTGGTCATCGTCCCTGTCTATCAAACAACAGTTTAAATTCACGATGAAGGTTGCTCTTTCCGTCCTTGCTCTTGCCGGAGCTGCCTCAGCATTTGCTCCCGCTGATGCGCCAGCGAGAACTTCTGCCTTGTCTGCCGAAAAGGTCCCCTGCTTCGGTGCTACTCCCTTCATTGGAGGAACCAAATTCGTTGGTGAAATCGAATGGGACTTGCTTACGCAAAAGTGGGGAACAGCTGAAACTGGAACTTTCCTCCGAGCTGCCGAACTTAAGCACGGACGTTCTGCCATGATTGCCACCGTTGGATTCGCGATCCACAAGCTTGGACTCACCTTCGACAAGATCTCTCCCCACGAATACCTGTCCGTCACTCAAGGCATCAAGTTTGCTGACCTCGCAGCCATGACTCCTCTCGATGCGATGAAGTCGCTCCCCGCCGAATCTTGGGGACAAATGTTCGCTGCTATTACCTTGGTTGAGATCTATGAACTTACCCACAAGGACGGAAAGCTTGCATACGATGAAACTGTTGCCCCCGGACTTCAGCCCGGTGGTTTGACTGGAGACTTGGGATGGAATCCCTTGGGTGTGGCGGTCACTGATCGCCGAAGACTGGTCGAACTTCAAAATGGAAGAGCTGCTATGTTTGCTATTAGCGCTTGGGTTTCTGCCGATGCCGTGGCCGGAAGTGTCCCACTTCCTCTACCTTGGTAATTATTTTCCCTAGAGACGTCAACTGTATCAGATGCCCACTGACAACTCGATGAGCACCGCAATCCTTTCGTTTTGATTGATAGTCCGAAACAAAGTATGACGAATGTAAATGAAAACTAGTATCTAGATTCCGTGCTTCGAGCCTAGAAATAGATATACGAAAAACACTTTGTAGTATGTTGCGCTGTTGTCGCTAGGTCAGACATGGATTGTGATACAACTACATGCTGCAGTGATGCAAGATCAAGATTTGGGAGAGGACTCATGAATCTAGATGTCATACCAAGCTAGGGTTTTGGGATCGAATTTCGTTTCCAACATACCCCGATTTCATTCCGCGTCCATAGATCGCGTACAAACCGCGTATCTTTTGATTTCAAGTTCATCTGGGGAAAACTTCCGGTCGGAACACGGCGAGCGAATGGGCAAATCAGGGGAAGTTCATCACCCCCTTTTTGTTACCCGACTTCGTCGTGCCAATTGGCATGACACAGTTTACCTTACCATAATCATCTCGCGAGCATCTAATTTGCTAAAACTAGTATCCAGCCAGCAAGATCGAGCAGTCGCATCCATGACGGTACATTCATACTGTCACGATCGGCAAGGGATCATTGGTGCTCCAGCCTCTTCTCAAATGTGTTCTCAGAAGAGGACTCATCCGATCGTTGCTACGAAAGGTCGACAGCACAAAAGCTATGGTCCTATCTTCTCTGTTCGTATACTAGTCTTCTATGTTCATCTAGGATCTACAAGTTAGTATACAATGGAGCAAAGAGGACCGGCGATTTGAAGCCGATCCTTACTTTGCTATGAAGTCTTGCTCATCTTGTTTCGCACTGGATAATGTCCTCAGTCGCTGACTGACGTCTATCACCTTCATCTTCGAGGATTCTGCTAATCGGTAATAGGCTCCATCGTCGCGTAGGACAACCCTTTCCATCTCAATCGCTTCCATCTCCTTGGCTGAATCTGCTGGCGCTACTGTTGCAGCACCCGCAGACATGGACAAGATGATAGTCCAAACCAACCCACATACGATAAGGACCGGAATCTGCAGATTTTCTTCTACGAACGCAAATGCGATGAACTGAACGGGTAGCCAAAAAAGGAGGTTTCGTTTCATCAATGGCACAAAGGTATCTTTAGCCCTTTGAATTGTTTGGTCGATCGTCAAGCCTTGGACTGCGCCTGTGATCGCAAAAAAGAATGGATAGTATAGTGTTGGAATGATGACAAGTTGACTGACAATTGTCTGCTCCACTGATGCGAGGATATGAAGCTGATCCTTGGATATCGTAAGGGCGCCAAGGGCCATCAAAATAGAGGTTGAAAATTTCCCGGAACACAAAGCCATCATCGGAGGGTACGTAACCTGTTGCACCGCACGATAGCATCCGTCAAAAACAGCAAAGGAGGCTGCTCGGTTCACGTTGTATGGATCTGACTGCCGCGATTGTGCAAGGGCGTCACCAACCACTGCCAGAAAGACACCAGTCAGAACTTTGGTCTTGAGAGGATCGGTAAAAAGTTGCTGCCGATAGATGGATGACGCAATCTCCAAAACGTTGGGACTTGTATCAATACCTGCCTCGAGTACTGAGGAATCCAAAAAGTTCTGACTTGACGCTGCATCGGAACCAGAGAAAAGGGTAGGCACGAATTGGGATGCGGAAGAAAGAATCTGAAGGGAATGGTGGAAATCAGCTTGTAATGCAGGTCCGAATGCCGATGCTGCTGATACCGCTAGGCTCAATATTGTTATCGAAGATATCGTCTTCATCTGAGAAAGAAATAAAAAGCAATGCTACTGTTTGGTTCCCCCGTTGATGCTTGGAAGGGACGATTGCAGGTCAGCACGTGAGCAGATCTTTGTGAAAGAAATGGCGGACAGTGAGGCAAAGTCTTTACGATTAGTTAGCTATTTTCGTCCTCCTGTCCCGTTCTGACAGAACACTTTTAGACCACGTCAGGTACGACTCGATCGACTAAGATTCCCGAAGTTCGGTTCAAGCTGGCCGGCGTGTGATCGTGACGTCAGAGGGTGTCACGGGATCCCGCACGACCGCCACCATTCGTTCCGTCATCCTGTCCTTTGGGGTATGGGCCAGCAGGAGGGGTCACGCCGGAACGGTGAAGGTCCCATCGTGATTGGACAGCGTGGCTACCCTTCAACAGACGACAGGAGCTTCCGAGTCGATGCCAAAAAGATCGAAGAAATCCAATAAATCACTCTTACGTTGCACGAAGTTCCTGGTGGGAGGTACGTCACTGATATAGACCCCTAAGCTACGGGTCATCTAATATCAGCCTTCTGATAAATGTATTTTGGGGGAGCCGTGTCCTTTGAAATTTCCTCAACTCACACGACAGGGATCTTCTTTTTTGTAGGGTTCCAGTCGTCGACACAAATTCTATTCTATCATGTTGCGAGCAGGATTCAACGTAGGCCGTCGTGAGGTACTCAAACGAAGTCGCCATGGCGGCTCTCGCCGAGACATGTGTGGCCTAGTAGCCGCCATCGATGACGTCTGGACACGACCCACCGAAGCTAGAGGAAACGTTCCTATCTTGACCGACCATGACGTCTTGAGCAGGACATCATCAATCTTGATGCATCGAGGTCCAGATGGGATGCAGGTGAGCCAGGGAATGGTTGGTGAAGGCGTCCATAAGGCACGCTGGTCCATGGGCCACACTCGCCTTGCTATCGTGGACCCTAGCAATCGATCTGCAGACATGCCCTTCAACCTCTCTTTCAAGACGCAATCTGGAGACAAGATTATCCACTTGGCGGCGAATGGTGAGATCTACAACCATGAAAAAGTATACCAGCAGCTTATCAAGGATGGATGGAAGGAACCGCGTCGATCTGCTTCTGACTGTGAAGTCATCGCCCATGCTTACGCCCACTATGGCGGGCCGAAAACGGCTTCCATGCTCGACGGCATGTTCGCCTTTGTTGTCTTTGAGGAAGATGTGAAGTCTGGAAAGATCAAGGCGTTCTCTGCAAGAGATCCTGTGGGTATTAAACCCCTATATTATGGCCGTACAAAGTGCTCGGACAGTTCCAACGAAGAAGCTGCCTATGTTTTTGCTTCTGAACTGAAGGCTCTCGTTGGCCACGCCGAAGCTAGCACAGTTGTTGCCATGCCACCTGGACATCACTGGAGTCCCGATGGTGGACTTGTCTGTTTCTACAATCCCGAGTGGCTACGAATTGAAAACTACGCGCCCTGGGAAAATCCTGAACATAATGTTACGGATGACGAAATTCGAGAAGCGTTTTCGAAGGCCGTCCAAAAGCGAATGATGGCAGACGTTGAGTATGGATTTTTCTTGTCGGGAGGTGTTGACTCGTGCATCGTTTCTCATGATCTCTTGCCCCTGTGGCGAGCCGAGCGTAGAGCGCTCGGAGACGACAGGCCGATCCCAACTTACACCGTTGGTATGGAGAATTCTCCCGACGTCATGGCCGCTCGTGCCATGGTGACTGCCCTCGGTGGCGAAAAGCATATTGAACACCATGTTCGCTGCTTTACTCCTGATGAGGTATTCGACCTTATCCCAAAGATTGTCTACCATATGGAAACCTACGAGGCCGAACTCATCCGATCTGCCATTCCAAACTGGCTGTTGGCCGAGCGTGCCTCTCAAGATGTGAAGATGGTTCTTACTGGTGAAGGCTCCGACGAAATCTTTGCAGGGTACTTGTACTTTCAAGATGCTCAAAGTCCTCGTCAGGTACAGAATGAACTCCGACGTATCTACAATATGTTGGGAAATGTCAACTTGCACCGAACTGACCGCATGACGATGGCTCACGGGCTGGAGGCTCGAGTACCTTTTCTCGACACTGAATTCACTCGATTGGTCATGAGTATTGACCCAGCTCGAAAGATGGTGGATCGAAACGCCGTCATCAACAACACTCGTGGACGCGAAAAGACTTTGCTTCGTGAACTGTTCGAGGGACCTAACGCCAATGGTGATTCAATTCCCACCCCCGTCCTTTGGCGCGCAAAGGCAATGCAGTGTGAAGGTGTAGGTGAAGATTGGGTTGCAATTCTACAACGTCGCGTGGCTTCGTTGGTATCAGATTCTGAAATGGCCGATGCACGTATTACCTATCCGATTGACACGCCTCAAACAAAGGAAGAATTGTACTATCGTCGTATTTTTGACGAACACTTTCACGGAATTGAACACGTTGTCAAACTCTGGGAAGGTGGAGGTCGCGCCATGGGAGCTGAGTGGAAGAGTGATATGTACACTCGGGAAGGTTTGAAAAATGTAAACCTGTTGTCGCATTCTTTACAACAAGCTCGTTCCTTTTCAACAACATCAAGCCCGCACGGGACGTCTCGACGGGGATTCGCTACGATGCCGTCGTACGAACTTGACGAAGAACCGTATACTGCTGCGATCGATGCTGGGTATGATTCTTTTGAAGCTTGCCTGACGTGTGGAGGTGATGACCGGTCCCTTATTTTGGAGACTGGAACGAACAAGTACCATATCCGACCGCAGCCTGTCGATCCTTCTCATGTCTTTCGGGGAAGTTGCACCGGAAATCCTCCCACCGCACGTGGATACCAAGCTGCGAAGAAATTGTTCGAATCTCTTCCTGGTCTCGACAGCAGCAGTCTTGATCATTCACTTGGGATGATCGTCGAAGATCAACGAAATCGCCTTCATCAGCTTCTTGATTTGCCTGAGGGAGCTGAGATTATTTTCTGCCCTTCCGGCTCTGATGCTGAATATATTCCCATCGCGATCGCCCGGGCCTTGAAGGGAGATGTACCGATTTCGAATGGAGTGGTTCAAGTGAGGTATGTTTTTTGTTCATGTACGGCACGAACATGGTGATATTCGGAATTCCACTGACAACATCAAAATCGCTTTGCAGAGAAATTGGTGCCGGGTCTGCACCTGCCGCTGCAGGAAAGTACTTTTCCACTCATGCTCCATTGGTTGGTCGTCTTTCCGCCGACGCCACGACGCTTGCTGGCTTCGAAGGCGTAGAAGGTGTCGAAATCGTTGCACGTGAACGTTGCGGTACCGCCATTGATGCAGCCCGTGAAATGGATGATTTCATCATTCATTCACTTTCAAACGGATCCTTCCCCATTGTCCACGGTGTTTTCGGTGGTAAGACGGGACTTCGTGATAGCAAAATGCCCGGCAGTATGGAAAAAGGAGAAAAAAGTTTGGGCATAGTCGACGCGTGCCAAGGCCGTTTCTCCCGGGACGAATTGAGAGAGTGGCTTGATCAAGATTCCTTGGTTCTCTTCACATCCAGCAAGTTCTACCAAGCGCCTCCGTTCTGTGGGGCAGTAATTGTGTCTCCTCGAATCGCCGAAAAGCTTCGAGAAGCTCCTGTGCCTGCCAACAAGGACATCTTCAGTATTGACGGTCTGGGTGGATTCATGACAGAAAAGGAGTTGCCCGATTGTATGTCACACTGGAAGCCTTTTCTACGAAAGGATGGATTCAATAATGTTGGATTAGTCTTGCGTTGGGAAGCTGGCCTAGCAGGGATGGAAGCACTTGCTCACGTTTCTGACGAAAAACGAACGGAAGCTGTCGATGAATGGGCAGAATCTGTTTCGTCGATGGTGAATAGTGAAGTCATGTTGGATTCGTGGTGTGTTGAACGAAGTATTGTCAGTATTCGCATTTCGAAGGGATCTGGATGGTTGAATATGAACGAATTACGAGACCTGTACCGGTGGATGAGCATGGATGTTTCTTCGCTGGTAAAGGACGCGACGATGGAGGAGAAGGAGGCGTTATCGAAACCTGCCTACATTGGTCAACCAGTCGACGTCAGTGAGAGTCACGGTATTGTCCGTATCGCCTTGGGTGTTGATTCCCTACTTTCCTACCTGGATGACAAGGCACGGACCCTGAATGAAGATCAACTGACTGTGAAGAAACTTGCAGCCATCGCAAGACATTTTGAGACTCTAAAGAAATCAGGACAATAAAGACCAGATGAGAACATACATGAACATCTCCCGACGATGAATGCCTCCGGTAGGGGAAACAACAAGAGTTTCTTAACGCCCAGTACTATATCGTACGACCGGAAGTAGCATGTGTGCGCCCCTCCTCGTTGATGAGATTTGCATCACTTTGGCGGGTAGAAGTCATTTACCAAACATGCAAAATATCATAACATATTGAACGTAACATCACATTTTAGTCCATGATTCATCCAATGTGTACGACGAAACAAAACACTCACAATCAGTTCGATATAAGGGTTCACGTCTAGTTCTAGAAACAATGACACTTTCGACTACACGAACCAAAGCTTGGTTATATACAATTTCTAGACTTCCCAAAAAACAAAGAAATGGCAGCTGCGCAGCTGCTTGACGCCGTGCGTGACTCGGTAGTTGGGTGGTTCCGTCTCAACGTTCACGTGCGAGCTTCTTTCTTACTAGCACCCATGTACTCCTAGAAACGTACGACGAGGCAATATGACCAACTTAGAAAAGCTGGATTTTGATGTTGACGATTTTAGGTTGTCTGCTTCTTCATTTGTCGATGAAACAGATGAATCCAAAAGAGAACAGAAGAGAAACAATGGTTTCCTACGCCTTCTTCGTTGCATTTCCAGCGGTGACACTCAAAACCATCGACCAAAGCATACCCATAACACAGGCAAATGGAATTTGCCACTTTTCATCAATCAACCCGAACATGACCACTTGAGTTGGGATCCAAAACAACAGATTGCGTTTCCAGCAGGGTAAGAAACTTGTTTTCGCCCGTGACACAATTTGTTCAACACTTAAACCCTGTAAATATCCAGTGAAGGAAAAGAAAATCGGGTAGTAGAGAAGAGGAATTACCAAGAATTGGTAGACTAAGGTTCGCTCGAGGGCAGCTAAACCTTGTCTCACGTTGACACCCAGGGAGGCACCAGAAAGTCCCATAAGGATACCAGCCAAAACATTCCCCCGGCACATGGAAATGATATATGGGAATGCATGATGCTGAAAGAATCGATAACATCCATCAAAGGCTGCAAAGGACGTCGCCCGTCTTGGATTGTACGATGTCTGCATCGGGTCTCTTAATTGTGCTAGGCCATCTCCAAGAACTGCCAATGTCGCACCTGTCGTCACCTTTGTCTGAAGGGGGAAAGATGCCATAGAAGACTTGTAATTTTCCAAGAGTTTTAGTGAGTATGTACCGATGGGTTGACGAAACAGAACCGTTACGACAAGCAACAGAACAACCGCCGAAGAAAGTGCCATGTCATTGACGGCCTTCTTTGTCAAGAAATTCTTGGAAAGCAATGCTGTATCTTGCTTGGTCAGGGGACTGTCCCCTATTGATTGAGTGGTCGGATCCTTGACGATCGGGAAATATCTTTTCCGTTCATAGGCGCTTAATGACGCAGCTCTTTCATTGATATTCCGTCTATGGCTGTGCGATCGACCCACTCTACTGGCAACACCTGGACGTGTGGCATACGCATTGCAAGCCACAATAGCAAACGCCACTACCACTGATAGAAGGTTGACCCGCATATTCATCGTCTTCGACCTCAACAGGTGGGGTAAGTTTTTGGCGAAAGGACGGAACAATTTTGCAGATTGTGCGTCCTTTAGTGGTGTGTGACACAGGGAAAACGACGAAGAACTTGAAGCATGGCAGCAGATTCTCACCAAACGGAACGACGAAAGAAGATTGCGTTACGGTACTCACTGTCACATACACCCGGATTTCTCGAAATTTGAAAGACCAATCAAAAGAGGCAGCTTACTGACGTGTTGTTCGTCCGGCTCGGTCCGTCGGCCAAACTTGTCGTATCGTGTTCGATGGACATGCATGTAAGGCCGATCTGTGTCGCAACCCCTCGCCGGGGCATATACATATGTCAGACTGCATAACCGCCTTTCAACGGCACTAGAGTTTTGTCCATATTGTTGTGGTCGGTTAACCGTTAGAACCACCCCACGCGAAATCCAGTACTGTAAAGTCGAACGGAAGACCCTCCGTACCGCATGCATGCCCGAATCAATCTGGACGGAGACACATCTCGTGTTCTTCTAAAGGTGATGTGAGTTGAGCGGTTGATCCAGAACCTCTCATCACTTGCCCTATTGCCTACTCTATAGATCTCAACTACCTATCGAACATGGTCGGAGAATTGTTGGAAAGGCCTCCAGAGCACAGCCCAACAATACTGAACGCAACGAAGTATTCGATTGTCGTCTTCCAAGAACGAGGAACGTTATACAACCGACAAGTTCTTCGCCCAGGAGAAGCGTTGAGTCTGACGAAGCATGAAACTGGAGGTGCTCCCTTTCTTCCCTACTCCGTACATGCCGTGATAGGGGATGAAACGTCACTTCCATCGAAGAAGGATAGTATCAAGAACCTTGTCAAGGTAACGGCGATCCCCGCAGCGTTTGTTGCTGGATGTTTCGCTACTGCCGTCGGTGCCGGGATGTTGGTCGGCCCCTCCTTGGCCCTTGCTCCACTTGTCAGTGGCATGGTCATTAATGGAGTTGTGATTGATTCGGCTGCGTTGGCTGCAGGTGGCCTTATGGCAACTCGTGCTCAAGTGGTAACAGATCTCCTTCTGAAACAACAGCCAGACAAATTCATGTGCAAGACGGGTAGGATGCAACCTGGTAGACGATATCTGGTTGTAAAAGGTGGCTTATCAGAGGGTTCCGTATCGATTGAAAATATTCCCGAACGACAATTTAGAAAACTTGAAGTCCTTGCATGGAAGAAGCCTATGAGTAAGGACACGAAGAATGATGTACAATACATTCTGGACGAACAACATGCTAGTACAGAAAATGGTACACCCAATCTCATCGCAGCAAAACTAGTTTGAGGAATCCTCACATCATCGGTATCGTGGGCGGCGAACTTGGATGATCCGTCGAGGACTTTATAAACCCCAACGAGAGATCGTACGAGGGAATTCCATCCTTTGCGACTTCTATATTTTTTTTCCCGTTGAGCTCCTGTGGGAGGGTAAGTCATCCAGGGTGACTGAAAAATCTGAATCGGCATTTCTTTAAAATGATAAAGTTCAGTGTCCATTGTATACGAATTGTGCTAGTTTCTATACGCAAGGTGTGACTAGCCACATTCTCTACTGCGACGTTCACTCATTGACCCGAGACTCAAGCTTCAAGTTGAACGATTCCATTTCGAAACTTTCGGATGTCTCATGATTCAACATCGATGATGGTAGACTTGAGGGAACCGAAGATCTGAACAGTATTACAACAGAGCATGCGACGAATTGTTTGTATGGCCCACACACCATGCCTTCCCTGGATTCCGCGGGGTTCTTGGTAGAAACAGCTTGTATTCTGCTTTGATCGCCTGATGCTGATAAGTTGATGACTGTCACCAATATTTCTCTTCATCGACAAGGAATCCTGAGTGTCGACAGTCGTCTAGTCGTTTATAAACATGCCTACTTTGTTGTTGCGGTCACGTGGTTTCGTACTAGAGGACGAATCCAACTACAAGTCGTTAGCGGATGATCCTCTTACCATATCGAATGTCTTCGTTGCTCAATTATCGTTTTCGTCTCCACGACTGACTGAAGGGATGAACTTGGCAAGAGCTGCTTTCTTCCCCTCCTCTACATCCATCTCATTTCCCTCTGAATCGTTATCCATTTGGGGTTCCTGGATGATTTCTGTGGCAAGAGTTTCATTCCCCTGGATCGTATCCATTTCAACATCATCATCATCGGCGGATGTGGGGCCTATATCGCTAGTGTTGGAATCTAGACTCCATGTACTAGGCGATGAAGTGGAGAGTACAGTATCGTTGCTGCTGCTCTCACTCTGCGACAGGCTTGTGCTGGACCTGGACAGGTTCTTCGACCCTTTCTTCCAGCTTTTCTTCGAATTTTTCCATGATCCCTTCTTTGAGCTTTTCTTTGAGCTTTTCTTTATACTCTTCTTTGAGCCTTTCCTTGAACTTTTCTTTGAGCCTTTCTTTGATCTCTTCTTTGACCCCGTTTTGGAGCTTTTCTTCGAGCTTTTCTTCGAACTCTCTTTTATACTTTCACTTCCCGACGTGTCATCACCGCTGTTGTCGCTGGACGATGAGAGAGATGAGGAGCTACTTTCAGATGACGATCGACTTTCCGATCCCTTTTTAGAGCTCTTCTTGTCGCTCCTCCTTAATGACCTACCGGAGTGGCCCGATGTCGTTACAGCGTTCATCTCGTGCTCACCTTGAATCGGTTCGTCAAGCTGCCTCGTGGAATGAAGAACAACTCGGTAGCGAAGATGTTGCAAGTCATCGTCTCGTCGTTCTTTAGAAAGGCTAGTTCGGTCGGCTTCAGCGGGTAAAGCGAGAAAGACTATAGCACAAACGTTGGCGAGAGAAAAGCCTTTCATATTTTCGTCGAACGGTTCACTCTACGTCTCTTGATGGTTCGGAATTGGCAGCTATGAGTTGATATTGAGAAAACACAACCGATGTATCACCCCTGGATACGAATAGAATCAAAGGTGAATATTCCCCTGTGAAGAGACGAATCACGAGCTGTCGTTCCTATGATGTCGAATGGAAGGAGAGATGCTTTCCGATTCTGTATCAAGGTGACATACATAGGGGCACGGAGCCGCGGTTGGGTCGTGTTGACTGTGAGGGGCACTTTCTTGGGTCACGTCTGAGAGACTTTGATGTACTATGTACTGTACGCTACGTCAGCAGGAGGGGACATCAAGATATGTGGGGGAACGGTCCCCCACAACCGAAAATCGACGTCATCTGGTTTGCCAAGTAGAGTCTCTAGAGAAGTTGTAACAGCAAAGATTGAATCAGCAGGGATAGAGGAGGTACTGTACCGGTACTACATTCTATTGTTCCGTATAGAGAAGATTCAAAACTATGTGAAAAAAGTCATGCTGCCAAGGATACCTACCCGTAGATCGGGGCTACCCTCAAGGGGTTAGGATGACGAAAGGATTCCAGAGCTTGGGACAAGGCAACTTGTAAATCGTGACGATCATCTATTTTCTTGCCATCAAGTCATCCTCATCTTCTTGATCGACCAACATCATAAATTTTTCACCCTTATTTTCAATGTCCTTTGATGTGAAAGTCTGCCCTACTTTGTTGGCAAGTTTCAATGCCTTCTTGAATGCCTCATTCAGTACCGCAACGCCATAGAAATCGTATCCATCCTCTTGCATCGATTCCATTAATCTCAATGCTCGAAGGGGTTGTCCAGTTCGTTCGAACGACGCAACCGTCGCCGTGAAAAGATTAACATCTGGAGTGAAGCCATCATTTCGCATCTTTGTTAAGAAGGCTTCTGCCGTATTGGGCTGCTTCATCGAAGCGAAGAAGTTGATGATAATGTTGTACGTTTGTCGATTTGGCCGCGCAGTCTCTGCCACGAATTTTGATTTCATCAACTTGTAGATCAAAATCGCTCGTTCCATATCTGCCCGAGAATTGCCTTCTGTCTGTGCAATCATCGCGGTGTTCATAGTCGCCACATTGGGTGATAGACCCTCCTTTATCATTTTCTTCAACAGTAAGACAGAACGTTCCGACTGCTTCGCCTTACGGCAACAGCTAATGGCAGCACCATAGATGATTTCATTCGGTACGAAATCGTCTTCTTTGAGTTTTCGAAAGACGATGCTAGCACTGTCGACACAACCAATACGCTCACAGGCCGTCATGAGTGAACCATAGGTAATGAGGGTCCGTGGAATATCAGCATCTTCAATCTCTTGCAGTAAAGCGAAGGCCTGCTGCATGTCGCAAGCTTCTGCACAAACTCGAATCGCTGCATTGTAGATTTGTATATTGGGTTTGACAAATTCAGGATTGGTCTTGACGATTTGAAGTAGCTGCAAAGCCTTTTTCTGAGGAAGTGGCATCTCGCTGGGCCGCTTGGTGTTGCCCTCTTTCGAGCATGCAGTTGCACAAGCACCGATGACGGCGGCTACTGTCACCTCATTCGGTGGGACACCGTCCTTTCTCATCTTGTCAAGTAAAAATAGTGCCTCCTTCCATTGTCCGGCATATTCACATCCTGTAATGGCCGCTGTATAAGCAACGACATCTGAAAAATCTGGTGTACTTCCCTTGTATTCCTCCAATAGTCGAATGCCATCCTTCCAGGCACCACCGCGTGCACATGCCGAAATCGCTAACCGATACGCCACAGCATCGGGTCTAATTAACGGTTGTCGGGCACCCGATCGTTGGAAACGTGCCGTACTTTGGACTGATTCTGGTAATGTCTTCATGACACTCAAATATCCCAGAGCTTCCTCGGCTAGTCCCAGTTGCTGACAGGCATGTAGACAAGACGTCACCGCCAGACCATCGAGTTGCAAATTCTTCCTAGTCATTTCCTTGGCATACTTCAATACCAGCTGCCACTGTTCCGCCCTTTCACATGCTGCCAATACAGTACCATAGGTGATGGCATCAGGTGATGGGACTAAAAAGGAAGAGTTGGTACTTGCATTTGCTTCTTCCATCCTATTGAGCAATGTTATTGCATTCTGCCAGTCACCCGCTTGAGCACATGCCGAAATAGCGGCATTAAATCCCATAACATTCATAGGTAACTCATTTTCTTCTACGGCCTCCCTAAGTAGTCGAAGGGCCTGGTTGGGTAGGGGTGGGTATGACCGTGCACATGCCGAAATAGCCGAAGAATATACTACCTCGTTGGGTAAGATGCCATACTCTATCTGTTCCCAACCAAGAGAGCATCAGCAAGACGACGAAGCTGAGAGCATGATTTCCAGTGTCTAAATTTCACAACAAACCTTCGTCTGCAAACTCCTACCTTCATAGTCTTTAACAAGGCCAAAGCTTTCGTTCCATTTCTACTTCGATTGCACGTGTTCATCAAGACTCCAAAAGTAAAGACATTAGGCTTCAGTCCATATTTTTCCACACTTTTTTCGAAGATATCAAAGGCCTCTTCTATCCGTGTCGGTTTGGCTCGACTACAAGCATCAATCGCGGCATTCATTAATCGGACCGTCGGCCTTAGGACTTGACGATAGAGTGCCAAGGCTTCATCAGTCTTCCCCGATCGTCCCAACTTGACAATTTGTTGCTCAATTTCACGAGTATCTGGAGAATTTGTCGATGATGTAACGTCCATAGATTGAGAAAACGTCTTTCGTCCTACCAAGGTAACAGGCCGCGTGTCGTCATCGACGGCAGTTCGTCGTGATAGTACATCCCTAGCTTT
>Ga0194115_10002002_pt1 | contig 24924 bp, 20 predicted proteins | sample TA2MahsurfametaG_3_FD_148656 | JGI IMG/M metagenome (GOLD analysis project Ga0194115, IMG submission 148656) | Freshwater microbial communities from Lake Tanganyika, Tanzania - TA2015002 Mahale S4 surface | ecosystem: Environmental > Aquatic > Freshwater > Lake | place: Tanzania: Lake... | reverse complement strand
GAGAAAAAAAAAAAAGGAGGAAAAAAAAAAAAAAAACGGAGAAAAAAGAAAAGACGAGAGTGAAAAAAAAAAAAAAAAACTGCCGAGGGATTCACGGAATCAACCTACCATGCGCCTTTGTACCGGTATTTGGTATTTCATTCCGGAATTACGACACACCAGGTCGAAAAGCAAAAAATGAATGAATGAATGAATGAATGAATGAATGAATGAATCTTGAATGAATGAAAGAAGAAAAAAACCATTCGGAAAAAGTGTCAATCTCTCCACCATCCATGGATCCTTGACACTCGTGTCTCTCTCTTGATAGAATCGTATTTCACTGAATAGATAGTAGAGTAACACTAGATGGTTTCATTCAACCACTATGGAATAGAACGGGTACCGTAGATCAAAAAAGGGTGATAGCGGCATACTACGATTAGTTACATGAAAATGACTTTACAGCTAGCAATTTCGCTGCTTCAAAGCAAGGAAAAAAAACACACCAATGTTTCGTAAAATGAATTGTGAGGAAAGGAGAGACTCCGTAGTTGCTTTTTACCGTGCCATGGAGTAAATGGGACGAGATACTACCCGAGGAGGAGTCGACCAATCCAACAAGTTGGAGTAATCTTTCCTATTGGAGGAAGAGGTTGGATAGTCATCACATGCCGATTGGACACTCAAATCACTCGTCGAGTTGATTCGGAACATCGTAGGTGGTTGGTGTTCACTTTGAGTTGAAAAGTCCGATGGGAGACGAGGACGTTGAAAAAGTGAAAGTGAAGATGAGGATGATGGTAGATCCATATCATCCTTGACTTCTTCGACACTCATCAGATGGTTGAGTGGATTCTTGGGGACTACCGTATTAGTAGTAGGTCCAACAGAGACATCCATAAGGACAGTCGTTGGCGATGGTGCCTGTTGATGAGATGTGGCTGGTGCCGATATCGCACGTTGATAGGCTTGTGGTCTTGTCGTTGTAGGAACAACGGGTGAATGTGGTGCACTTTCCGTACTACCTGTAGAGGTAATGGATGGGATAATATCTTCGGGTAGTAGTGTTCGTCTTCGAACTGGTTTGACCTCACGGAGTCCACCCAATTGATAAATTTGGGGCATCTTCCAATACGACAAACCATCAATGATTAAATCAAACTTACTAATATCACCCTTCAAACCACGTCGGCCAATCACACGAATGATATGACCATTTTTCATCGTCCATTGACAATCTAAATTATCTGTAAAGCCACATCTTGCAAAATGGACTTCAATACCATCTGCTAATACACGTTGTTTACCAGATGTTAAACTCCAAATCAATACGACCTGGTGTTCTTCACCACGACATGACTGTCCACATTCACCTGATTCTAATGCGCGTTTACTACCAAATCCAAAACAAAATCGTACCCGACGTTTCGTCAATGCAAAACGTCTTCCCTTATTCATCAATTCAGCATCAATCGCATAGGCTTGTGAATCAATGTTATCATCTCTCCTCATGATGCAGTTGTGTGATTGGCAGTTGTTGTTCGATGGTGTGGGTACTAGTGATGGATGAAGAATTTGGAGATACTGAACTTGTGAATCCGTCGCCTTCAACGCTTGCTAAGAAGAAGGGTTGGAAAGGCGAAACGAACCAATCGATGTTTGGAAAAAAAGTGAAATTCAGAGGCGAGCCAAAGCAACCAAAACCTCTCCGTCTACCGGAGGCTCTACTCGGCTTTGGCAGAAGAGAGTGTGTATTTTTCAATTGTGTCGTACAGAAAACCACCAGGCAGGCTTTTCGTCGGAGTAGACATATGTAACTTTCGAAGGAGAGTATGCCGTTATACAATCGTCGATCATGAATATAGAATATATCGCAAGTCTAGACAAAGCAGTCCGATGAAATCCCTTACAAATTGACAGAGCACGATCCTTTTTACCGCCAAAATAGGCGGCGACGTCAACATTTCCGTTGACTCCATACGACCGTTGTGAAAAGCCACGGAGAGAGCGCGCTTTCCCTCCCAATCAGAAAACCGATCCTTCTCCCCCATCGGACTGTCACATGAAAGCGCGATCGTTATTTAGAGGGAAAAATTGCAAATTCCTCTAATCCAAAGATACAGTACGTCAGTCTGTCATTATTGCCCTGACTAATGCCGATGGTATTTTCCAGAAAAGCTTAACTATCCTCCCTTTCAGTCGACGGCATTTCCACATGCTAATTGCTAATTTCTGTCAGTTGAGGCATATATATTCCTCGGGCTATAAAGTCCGAGTTCGGGCGACGTGGCGATACCCATTGGTGGTAGCGCGGTGTAGTTTCGGCGGCGGGAGGACAATGAATCTCTGTCACATCTCCCCCCTCCTTCGACGATCCTACGTCATTTGAGATTCACGCTATTTCAGACTTCTGGAAAAATCTTTTCATCTATGAAGACTATGGACATCCAAGATGCCCCTTGAAACAGCTTGTCGAAAAGAACGCGTTATTTTATGTGCCCGCTTGAAACTTCCCCAGTCCATGATGTCGGATCCCATTCGCCCAAAGGGAAAGTTCCTCATCCCCACAGAGAACATGTGTGATTGCCATTGAGAGAAATTTCAAAAGCTTTTTTTGTCGAAGGAAAATTATTTTATCCCGCTCTTTTTTTTTCCTTCGTCTTTTTCTTCTTCTTCTTCCCCACTTCCACGGAACGTTATGTATATACATAGCAATAGCGTGCTCACGTCACTGTCACTAGCCTATGTATGTATCACCGGTAGTCCATGTACTATGTACATACATACGAGCGAAGATACCCTGTTGGTATGGTATGAGTATACGATACATTTCTAGGGGTTCTTCCGGGCATACATACGATTCACTGTCACTGACAGTGAATCACAGTCACAGTTAGCATCACAGCCACGACTAGAGGGAAGGCACGGCATCATCATCATCATCGGAGAAACAAAAGACCGTCGTCAGCAAGATTACAGTCCGTAGTACTAAATGGAACGCAACATCAAAATTCGATTATCATCATCATCATCAACATCATCCATCACGGAGAAGTTTACATCCGTGCCATGATACTAGTGGTACCAGGGGATTCTTGTACGAACAAAAACAGGAGTGGTTCAAACCATCCAAGTACTACAACGCAATAAACGTAAGGTGGTAAATCATTCTTACTGCACATATCTTTTCTAGTATTTGTAACCTCTATTTTCGACTTATTATAGTAGTAACCCGTAGTAGTAGTAGTATCCCACCCTCCTCATCAACCGTACTCGGACTATACCTTGAGGATCGCCTTTCGTTCCCATAGGAATCGAAGCCATTGACCACCATGTTCTTGTCGGACATAATCAAAGGGTGTAAAGCCACGGACATCTGGCATAAGAATTTGATAACATGCCCCACCCTGATTCAGAAGGAGATCGATTAGTTCAAAGTTTGGTTCTGTCGTCCAGGCTGCATCATGAAGGGGTGTACGATGATAATCATCTCGAATATGAACATTGACTCCCTTCTTCAATAGGAAATCGACAATCTTCGTATGAGAACGTCGACATGCTAAATGTAAGAGTGAATCTCCCCATCGATTACATGCATTGACATTCAATTTCTTCATGGTATCGAGATTTTCTAACATGGTGAGGTCACCACGACGGATTGCCTCTAAGACTTCACTTGTGTAAGCATCTGTTTGTTCCACATTGTCACAGGGCATAGATGGGAATTGTGTTACACATTGTTTCCGTGCTTCATCAATCTTGACCCCATTCGCTCGAAAGGCAGCCAAGGCGTACTCGGATGGCTTGATCACCAACGGTGTACGTTTCAGTTTCTTGGCAGTCGACCTTCCTTCTTCATCGTCTTCTTCTTGTCGTTGTTGTTGCTGACGATGATGCTTGTTTTCTTGTTGTTTTTCTCCCATATGAGATGATTGTTTGGTGGTACAGTCAGAAGGTGCTGAGGATTGTTCTGTAAACATACCATCGACTGGACGCTTTCGTTTCACGTTCAAAAGAATAGAACTATTTATCAAGGACAGGAATTGAGGCCCGATGATCTGCGACATGAGTTTGCCTTTTGGGAGGAGTTTTCAAAAATTTAACTGTATCGTGGTTTTATGTGATGGGGGATGTGGAAATCGCTGTGAAAAAAACGGAAACAGATTCGTGGAAGATGATGGTGATGATGGCGGAGTATCGGAAGCGTCGATGTGATGGCGTCTGTCGGGAGTGACGAAACGCAATCTGGTCGACGCAGATGGACCGAAAATCGAATGGGGGAGATGAATTCCCGTCATCATGGAGGTTCTCATTCTTAAAATCAACATCCATTATATGCCTCCGTCACACGTGGCAATGAATCGAAATAAGCCCTTGGGGAGCGACACGTTGGAACTCCTGGTGACGTATATTGTCGGATGACGACAGATGGATGGAAAAGAAGGGATGAGTCGATCTTGTTTTTCATTTTTCTTTCGCCGTGGGGGCGAAACTACCGTATAGCGTTCCGGAAGTAGGGCTCTGGCTGGCGTTGTGTATGTTATCTTACCTGTCGATATGACGCACGGGATAAAATTCGACCATGGAGTCATAGTCATTAATGAACCATCGTTGGTGACGTGTTTTGAACGACTTGCGTGGCGCGTTCAAAAAAGCGAAGACGGGGGAGGGATTCATTCGTGGCTCTATGGATGGAAGACAAGATACAGCAGACGAATCCCGCACTCCGCGCTGCCATCATATGTGTGCTGCCCGTTCCATTACGGCATTACCATATGTACAAAGATTCAGTCCAACTGATCCAAAACAGTCCAGTCTTCAAGCAAGGAAGATTTCTGTTCCATAGCATACGAATTTCACTTTACCCTTTTTCAGTTTCCTCGAATACTTTTTGTTCCGCGATGACGATATCCTGGGAAGTCGGTACTGAACTGCGGCGATTGCCATCACCATCGCCATCGCCATCTACGAAGCGGTGCGAGCGGACCTCGAGAAGAAGGGAGCCTTGAAGGAGGTTGAAAATAAAGATCCGAATTGTGAAGAGCCGTCCTCGAGAAGATTCCGCCGGACACAGAGGCGGCATCTGAAGATGAAGTCCTTGAACAGATTGTGAATTCATTGAAGCAGCTCATGGAGGAAGTCCTGAACGTGAAGACGATGAAGAGATTCTTGTACGCCTTTCAAGCCAAGGCATGCCGAGAGAAGCTGAGTAAGCAGGTTGACTCTGTTCAATTCTACCTGAACTCTCTCCATTTCTCTAATACGGCTGATATCTCGAAGCTCTTGTGTGATGACTGGTCTAGAGCTGTCAAGGACAACGCTGGTTTGTTGCAGCAGCTGGAGGAAGAACGACAACAGGCGTTAGAACTTCGACGTCAAATTGACGCATAGTCTCTTGAGGTCGAGCAACTGAAGAATATGGGACCCCGTACCAAGGAAGATATCCAAGAATCTCTTGTTCAAGTCGAGGAGTCCCAACGTATCCTGAAGGAGCAAACGACGGCGAAAAGTCAGCAAGAAGCTGCTTACCTCGAGCAGATGATCTTGGTGATTCAACAACTAGAACAATTACCCGAGATGAACCAACCAGTGGAATCCATAATTCCTTCCTCCTATGAAGAACGACTATTCCAACTTGTCCAATCTCACTGGAGACACTTGAAGATCCTGTCATTGTGGGATTGTCGGTGTAAGGCAACAGTCGAAAGGAAAAACTTTGAGGAATGGCTTCGTGTGCGTCAAAGGAGGACGTCCTGGGTCGCTCATCTGTCCCAGATGTGGTGAGGTATTACGGTCGGCATATATCGTCCCGAATGAGCCACTTCGTGCAGTGATTGAAGGTAGTAAACAACCCTTTCAGGACGAACCTGGATCGGAAGTTCCCATGATGATCGATAATGTTCGAGGACTAAAGCTACCCTCCGGTGGTGAGGATGAAGTTAGTACGGGGAATGATGATGGATCATCGCCGAAAGGAGAGCCTGTGGCAAGCATTCAAAAGTCTTGTTTCACGAGGCTAAAAAGTACTTTTGTTGTTCGTAGGCTTGTTGGTTTTGGGAGCGATAGTCCTTGCCCGAGTTTTTGGATGGACAGGACAGGGAAGTTCGTGGTCCCAAGTTGGAAATGACATCGTCGGAACTGGCGGTAACTTTGGTTCTACCCTTGCCTTCTCCTCTGATGGCACTCGGGTTGCCGTGGGAGCACCTAGGTACGATCTTGACGTTGCCACGAATACCGCTAAAGGCCTTTTCCAAGTTTTTGAATTGACGGGAACTTTGTGGTCCCATATCGGAAATGACATCCCCGGAATGGTTGGTTTGTTCGGTAGTTCGCTTTCATTCTCCTCGAATGGGACTTGGCTTGCCGTGGGAGCACCACATCTGGGAATGATTACTATGCCGGCCTCGTCCAGGGTGTTTGACTGGACGTGGAGTTCCTGGTCCCAAGTGGGAAAGAACTTGACCGGATCGGATGGCTATTGTGAATTCGGCCATTGGATCGCGTTATCCTCTGACGGGACTCGGCTTGCCGTGGGATCACCAAGTTATGGTTCCTTCCTTGGCATTGCTCAGGTTTTTGAGTGGACAGACAGTTCGAGTCCCTGGTCAGATGGATATAGCTGGTCCCAAGTCGGAAAAAGCTTGACAGGACCAGTCCGTGAGTGTCGGTTTGAGACTTTGGTCGCCTTCTCCTCGGACGGTGCTCGGCTTGTGGTGGGGGCACCTCAGGACTACAGAGGAAATGGATCCGGCTTTGTCCAGATCTTTGATTGGACGACATATAATTCTTCCTGGTCTCCATTTGGAAACAACTTGACCGGGACTGAGGCAGGTGATTGGTTTGGTTCTTCTCTGGTACTCTCCGGTGACGGGACCCGTCTTGCCGTTGCAGCCAATGGAATGGACGGCTGGGTTCAAGTAATTGAACTGGAGAATACAACTTGTGAATAGCTAATACGAAACACTCGCCATAACGAACAAATAGAATCAACAAAATTACTTGCACTTCATCTTCCTCATACTGGAAGAACGAGTGACAACAACTACGCTGCCTACCCATCTAGCTAGATGGTAGAGTGTCATGTTCATGCCAAGTGATTTTCTCCAATTTTTTTACGGGGGATACACAAGTACTACTATCTACCTTGTTCGTTTCTTGTTTCGATCGATCCGTTCGTTCAATCGTTCCATTTTGACTGTTACTCTGTCGTCATCGTCATACAGTATTCGTTGTGGATTCCATCCGTAAAAGTTCTTGATAACGTTGTAATCGATCAGGATCGATTTCTTGAAGTTTATGTAAACAGGAACATAGTTCAGTCGTATGTTCTTCAGGATCATTCAGAAGTTTTAGGATACGGTGGATACCCATCCATATCCATTTACATTGTGGTGAATCTTGAACTAATTCACGTAATAATTCCACATGACTTAGTAATCGGTCTTGTAAATCCAATATTGGACATCCATCCATTTGGAATAACAAGGCATGATACCACCATGCCGTTTGATCATCTGGTTCCGTACAGATTGCATTTTCAATCAATTCTAATTCCTTTTCCCATATCTTGATCTTGTTACTGGATTCGTCATCGGTGTCGTTGGTTGTTACTGTTGGGAAGAAGACCAATGGGAGTAATTGGGATCGATAGAAAAAGGCAGAAAAATTGGAAAAATTATCTGTAATCTTTTCCGTCGTAAAGTCCCATTCCATTTGAAGAATCGAAGCAGTAGTTGATGTTGTTGTTGCTGTTGTTTCATCTTGATCTTGGCCCGGTACTATTCCCGAGGTGGTACTATCGGTACTTTTGGTCGTCGTCGTTGTCATCCTTCCTGCCAATTGTTTTCCCATTGGATAATTCTTCCATTCTCCTGTCCAAGAATTCGGATCAGTACTGGTGTTGTCGTCCACCGAAGATAATAAACATCCAATAATAAATCGTCGATAATTCCAACAATGGAAATTTCGTTCATCGAGCTTGAGGAATAATGTAGTTAAGTCACGTTCCTGCTCCAAGACTATTGAAGTTGGACGGAGTTTTCCTAATATCCATTTCCGATGCATCCATGCACCATATGCCTTTGGATGACGTTCTAACGCAGATCGTGTCAAATCTAATTCCGATTGTAATATGAGTAATGCTGTTGGCGTTGTTGCTGTTGCTTGTTGTTGTGGTGGTGGTGGCGAAGGTTCTCCCTCTTTATTGTCGTCGTTAGGATTTTGTTGTTCTTGTTGTGAGGACGACGTTGAAGACGACGATATGGCCAACAATTGTAATATCCATTCTCTTCGATGATTCCATAAATGAAGTGGATCTGGATTAACTAATAAGGCTTTGGAAAGTAAGGCCAAGGTTGTTTTGGAAGTCTCTTCGTCGATGGTTGTCTTTGACGACGATGATGACTGCTTTACCATTTCTTTACGACGTAATTCTAATGCGGAACATAATTGATGCCATCCGACAGCCTTTTCAGATAATAAGGCAGCAACGGTCGGATCTTGTAATTTCGCCTTGTATTCGGTACGTTTCTTCCCATGCATTATTATTACTGTACTGTTCTTTTCCTTACTTTTTTTCTAAAACGACAAATGACGATGACGATGATGATGATAATGCAACGACAACTGGTATTTCTTTCATGGGGATGAAATGCCGTTGCCGTAGTAGTATGGAGTGGCACAGAAAGAAGGGGAGGAAAGAGGCCATATGCCAGCACATCTTTTGACTACCGGTAGGCCGTTTTTCTTCGTGGGACAACCTTGACATCTTCGTACATATATGTACGGTATATACATATCCTATCGAGCCATCAGATTCTCCAAGCAATGGGAGGGGCGGGCGAAAAAAATTTCGTCGTGTCAACAACACACCCACAGACGGATGCCCCCCCGACCTGTGCGAACCCAAAAAAATTAAAAAATCAAATCTAATTGGAGAAGAAAACCTCGTAGCTGTCCTCCCCCCTCAACGACCCCTTATTTTTATCGAAAACAACAACTGAAGTCTCTTTTGGCTTGGGGGGGGTTCACGATTCACCCCCCTCGATCTGTGTCTTTCGTAGACAAACCACTTCAACAGCCAAAAACACAAGCCATCAAAATACACAACCAAGCTTTCTTCTATTTGGAGACTTGTTGTTTTCTTTTTTTGTTTCTCCTACAACAACTCTAGCAACTACTACGACGGGTGCTGTTGAGCAAGATTTCTTTTTACAGAATGAGATTTTTGATTGCCCTATTACTACTATTACTCCCGACTGTTACAAATGCGGTCCAAGCCACACCGGCAGTAGTAGGAGCATCGTCAGCATCATGCATGAATACACCACCACCACCTGCTGCCTTTGTTCATGGCATGACGACCTTGTCGACGGCTATGTTGTTAAAAGTACGAGGAGGTGGTGAATTACATCATCCAGAAACTGTCGATGAGGTCGATGCCTTGGTTCTGAATGCATCTATGAATAATCAACTCGTCGTAATTGATTTCACAGCCTCCTGGTACGTGTGTGTCTTTTTTCGGTCAATATCGTGCTTCGTGTTGCTGTTGTTGTTGTTGTTGTTGTTGTTGTTGTTGTTGCTGGTTGTTTGATTGAGTCTAGTGCCCAGTTGTATTGCGTGTATGTATGCGTGCTGTACGGCCACAAGCTACATCTAGTGTTGAGACAAGACCCCTTCTCATCTTTTTCTTCTCTTGTGGATCCTTTTCTCGACGAAAACAAACAATAACAACAACGATTGTGAATTTTCTTCTTCTTCTTTGGGTGTTTTCTTCTTCTTTCTATGCTTTTTGTTACGTGAGAGCAGGTGTGGACCCTGTAAAATGATTGCTCCTCTGGTACGTAGATGTGATATAGAAGGATCCCCGGATCTATTGGTTGGTGGTTGGTGATGTTTGGGATAGTGACTCATACGCCTTTTGAATCGTACTCTGATTTGGTTTTGGGGAATTTTGGTTATCATTTCGATTATGTATTTGATGGCCTGATTGTGTTTGTATCTTTTGCGTGGTGATATCTTTGTCATGATGATGATGATGATGATGATGATGATGGATTGACACAACGACATCAACAACAAAACCTGCTGGGGGCGTATGTATAGTTTCAAGAATTGGCAGAAGAAGTCGATAATGTCGTCTTTTTAAAGATTGATGTCGATGAGAATCCAGATACGGCAGCGAAATATAGTGTCAGTGCGATGCCAACCTTTTTATTCCTTAAACAGGGCGAAGTCGTCGATCGTCTTATGGGTGCGAATGCATCACGATTGCAAGAATTGATCCAAGAACACATGTAGGTAGAAGGGGAAAAAAATCAAAAAACAAGAAGAAGAGAAAAAAGGAGAGAGAAAGGAAACAGAAAAAAAAACTTTCCCCCCCCCCCCCCCCCCCAAACAAATAAAGAAGGAAGACAAATGAAACCAAGAAAATAGCACATTACCCTCACCACACACCCAGAACCTAACGAATGGAGAAAGAAAATGACAGGATGAAAAGTTGGTATGGAATATGAATGAAGAAGTGAAGGAAGTAAACGGTCACCGCCCAAAAACTACGTTCTTGTCGTCGGACTGCTTGTGATGTAAGATGAAAAACGTAACGCCCGGTACCAGTACTAGTAACTAGGATGGATGTTGTAGTTGTTGTTGTTGTTTTTTCTTCAGCATTATTGAGAGGAAAGGGGGGATGCGATCCTTCCGCTCCCTGACTAGTGTAGAGTTGAAGTTATCATGCCTATCTATTCAGAGCGAGTTTCCCCGCCTGCAAAGAAAGAAATGACTTACTACTCGGAAGGAACTGGATCCCTTCTGCTGTCTGTCGATCTTTGTGAGGAAAGAAAGAAAACATTCGATTTCCAATACAGTACTAGTATAGTCTATCATAACGGGATCTTCCCTAAAAGAAATAAAGAAAATACCTTATTACTCGGAAGGAACATGATCCCTTCTGCTATCCCGCCGATCTTTGGAGACAAGAAAACATCCCATGTCCAGTGCTATAGTCCTTTTTTCGAATTCTCGGCGAAGAAGAAAGAAGCAAGAAAACCGCAAAAAGCCCTCCCGATCCCCGGAGGCAATCGAGTGTACGTTAGTAACATAGGAGTACAACATCACAAACATGGGACAACACCAAAAGGCGGGTATAGGAGTCCATATTTTGTACTACAACCTCATGCCTCCCACAGGTAGGATGCGCACATTGGCTGTCTTCTTTGGTCGTATCATCGCAGTCTTTGCCATCATGTGGCTGCCGTGTTTCGCTATTGTTTTAAGCGGAGCGGGAAAACCCTGGCTCTCGTTTGTCGGAGGATCCTTTGGAAGTTTTCAAGGTGCTCTATCAGCAGCTATTACATTGACCAAACCAGACATTCGTAAGGCAGTTTCTAGACTCATACGATGCCGTTTTGGGAACACTGAAGTGGAGCAGTCTTCCGGTACAACTTGTGCTACTACTCTACCTTTGTCATTAGGTCGTACAGGTGAAAGATCCTGCAACGAAGTCGAGCCGTTTCCTGATTTGGTGTCAGCGCGCCACATGGAACCGTTCCAAAATGGATTGGACGATATGACTAGAGAGACTAGCACTGTACGCGAGATGGTTACTGAAGAGAATAATGAGCTGTCTTGTTGGCCTGAGTGACAGTACTCCATCGGATCCATATCCATCTTGCAGCGAGTGCCAGTTGCCGTTGCCTTCTCGCCTTCTCGCCTTTCATATCGGATCGCAAGATCGATTATGGCAAGAAGAAGCTCTGCACAGGATCGCGAGCTTTTCAGGGATGGCATGTATGGCCTTAGAATACAGCAGACACTGATTGATTTTCTTTACTCGGTATATACCACTCTTGGCGGGTATTCCCTTTTTCGCGATATTCGGCATGGGAGTCCATATTTGTCGCAGTATCCTTTGGATTTTTTCAAGGTGCCCTATCAACAGCTATTACATTGACCAAACCGGACATTCGTGATGCCTTTTCTAGACCCATACGATGCCGTTTCGGGAACACTGAAGTGGCACAGTCTTCCGGGTCTTCCGGGTACAAATTGTGCTACTACTTTACCATTGTCAAGAGGTTGTACAGGTGAAAGATCCTGCAACGACGTCGAGCCACCGCCTGATTTGGTGTCACCCCGCCACATGGAACAATTCCAAAATGAGCGAGATAGAGTAGACAATACGAGTAATGAGACTAGCACTATATACGAGACGGTTGTACGAGTCGAGGCGTACTTGTTACGCGTCTTTCGAATTTCCATCCGAATTCAAACTGCCACGTCCCAATTTCTTACGATGATGATGGTGGTCGGAAGTCTTGCAGTTCTGCCAGAATATGTTTTCGATATAGGGCCTTTAATCTTGTATCTCTCATCATTGGTTTTTGTTTCGATTTGAAGACTCCCTGCCACGGTGTTTTGTAATGATGGAAATATACATCTTCCAAATTGTAACTTCCACCCTGTCCAGAGACATAATGGACTCCAGCAGTATAAACCTTGGGAATATGATAGATTTGTTTGTATCGTTGCCATTCTGGATTGACTCTACGCCATACATAATCCATGACTAGAGATGGATGTGATGTATTGGCAATCGTTGGTTCGTCGTTATAACGTCCAAAAAAGACAGAATTCATTACCAAACCAGCATAGGCATCGAATTCATTCGAATGATCTATCAGATATTGCTTCAATGGGTATGTATTGTTGGGTTTAGATCCCTGACCTTGCTGTTGTTGTTGTTGTTGTTGTTGTTGCTCAGGATGATAATCGGTGATATTGACCCAAATATATTCATCGACATCAGTCGTAATAATCCATTTGTATCCTAATCGTTTAGCATGATAGATACATCGTACCTGCATCGCCTCTTGCCAAAAAATTTCTCTGGGTGGGATCCGATACGATGTACTACTACCGGCATGATCTTCCCATACAAAGTTATATGGGATATATGTGATATCGTCATCATCGTCATCATGATGGTTCTCATCATCCTTGTCTCCCCTTCGTCGTCGTCTTCCTTCCCATTGTCCCAATGGTCGAGAAGGTTCATTCTGATAAATCCAAAAATGATCTACCCCCATTAATCGATGATATATAATCCATTGAGCAAGATGGGAGGGATCGACTTTCCGTTCAATGATACATGCACCCAATAAAGGAAGACTACGAGTGGTCGTTTGGTTGTCGTTGTTGTCGCTGTGGCTGTTGTTGAAAGGCGTAGTAACTACTGTGTCATTGTTCCTTTTGTTATTCTCACTTTCGATGGTGGAGGAGAATGGTACATGATTATGAATTTCTTGTCGTTCCAATTGATCACATTCTATGTATGCCGTCAAGCAGGATTCTGTGTAGTAAATGGTCCTATTCGTCTTGAGAGATGGTTGAGATGGCCATACACGTTGCAATGAAAATGATGATGATGATAATGATGATAATGATAATGATGGATAGTGACTACCACCACCATTCCGGTTCGTGCTTTCCTGATGATCACTGCCATTCTTGTTGCTTCGTGTAGTATCGGGTGGGATAGTACATTCAATGATATGAATAGGACCATTCTGTACAAGATACTTTCCAGGATTCTGTATTGAATTACAATACCATATGTTATTCTCTTGATTCCAATATTGTTTTTGCTGTTTTTGTCCATTGATGAGATGCTTTACGATGAAGAATAATTGATACACATTCTCTGATACTTGAAGTATTCCATCCAATAAGGGGACATCCATTTGTAACCATTCATCAATCCATTGATTCTTTTGAATTTCAAGTCGTCCTAGACACTCAAACGTGGAACTTGATGGACTGTATCCTGTTGTTTGTTGTTGCCGTAAGGGAAGCAACAGTTGTTGTTGCTGTTGTTGTTGCTGTTGTTGTTGTTTCTGTACTGTGAGATCTTCAACGTCACGTTGGATCGGCGACGGTTTATCCATAGGATACATGGTATCGGTACTTGCTGTCGGAGAAGTCATATTGGTAGTCGTCCTTGTTGGAGTCTTCGTGGAACTTGAGAGTGATATCGTTCTTGCAAGCCACATCTGCCAAATCAGAAGAATGGCACTTAAATTAAGCAGAACATGGGCGGTCGTCGTCATGACTGGACAACGTACATTCTTTATCCCCGTTAGTGTCTTCTTCCTACGACGCATTGTATGATGACAATAGGAAGATGATTATTGTGGTGATTTTGACGAATTCATGATTGATGATTGATGATGATGATGATGATGGAAGAATGTATCGACGATCTTTGGTAGCCACACTTATCAGGGAGTCGAGCGAAAGAAAGAAAGGATGCGGCCAATCACACTGTCACGTCGATTTTGTGTGATGAATTTTCTTGGTTGGAATCGTATGCGTCGATCGGAGGGGGTCATTTGTCCCAGCCATTTCCATCTGACGTAAGATGGTGTGTACCCTACATATATAGTACTACTAGTTCGCGATTGACTATGTACCCCCCATGTTTCGTTGCTATCATACACAAAAGTATTCTGATCACGACAATTGAAAACAGAGACTATGTCATTGTTGCCTAGTTTACGATGGAGGCCATTCTTTTCCTCTCCTCTTTTCCATCTATTACATTCTTCAGTTGTTTTCTTTTTCCTTCTCCTCCCTTTCAATTAATCCAAACCAAGTCTATCAACAAATCGTCCTCGAACTCGGAAAACATGATATTACCCAAACTACTCCGCACAAAAGATGATTTTTCATTTTGATTTCTTCTTTTGCTGCTCTTCTTTCTTGTCTTCTTTATTTTTGATGTCCTTCAAATAGGATGGCACCATCTCCTTTTTTGGAGGAATTATTTAACATCCGAGGATGGGCGACGAGGGCACCATCGATATTCCCATAACGACTCGTATAGTTCTTATACCATTCAACTGTCGCCTTTAAGCCTTCTTCCCATGTCATCTGTTCGACCCATCCCAAGGAATGGAGTTTACTTGAATTGATCGTATAACGTAAGTCATTAAATTGTCGATCGGGGACGAAGGTTAACCATTCCTCTTCTTCATGGTCTAAACCAAAAATTTTCAATAAATCTTTGGCGACTTGTTTATTTGGGATTTCATTCTTTCCACCAATATTATAAATTTGTCCCGGTACACCCTTATGCAAAATGACATCAAAGGCATTGGCAACATCGGTGACATATAAAAAGTTTCGTGTATTACTTCCATCACCATGAAGAGTTAATTTCATCCCCTTCATTAATTGATTTGTAAATTTCGGAATGAGTTTTTCAGGGAATTGATGTGGCCCGTAGACATTATTCCCCCGTGTAATCAAACATGGGACCTTGAAGGAACGCCAATAGGACTTGACTAAGAATTCTGCACCTGCCTTCGTCGCGGCGTAGGGGTTGGTCGGTTCCAAAACATGTTCTTCCGACATGGGGTCTGATTCAAATGTCTCACCCTCACCATATACCTCATCTGTCGAAACATGAATAAAACGTCGAATATGCTTACATACCTTAGCACATTCCAATAGGACATGGGTCCCATAAATATTCGAATGAGTAAAGGCAAAGGAATTCCCAAAGGAATTATCGACATGGGTCTGTGCGGCAAAGTGCATGATTGTATCAATCTGTTCTTCTCTCAATACATAACTCACGAGATCTTCACTCGCAATATCACCCTTGATAAATTTATAATTTGGTAAAGATCGGAGTTCAGATAGATTATCTAAACAGGAACAGTAATCAAGTCGATCATAGACGACGATCTTGTAATCAGGATACTTCTGACAAAGGAGAATCGCCACATGAGAAGCGATGAATCCTTTTGATAATACCCCCATTGGAAACGCAAAAAGCAGAAAAGAAGAAGATACAGCAAAAATGACAACAACCACAAGAATGACGACCAGCACAAAGCGTTAGAACTTTAGATGCGATTCCATTTTCGTCCATGGGATAAGGCATGACGTTTCGGCGTACCTGCTCCTCCTGTCAGGAGAATATTCTTTGGAACATAGGGTTCAACAGTTGTCGTGGTTTCAGTTTCCGACATGGTCAATTGAAAAGAAAGAAAGAGAGAGACAGGTACCTGTGGATAACTATGCCTGGCCCTTGAAGGTGAAAAAAGGCGGTTGTTTGTTGGTCTGTGACCCAAAGTTCAAAAAAACGAGACGTACCACACAAAAGTTACGTTCGGTCTTTGTTGGGAATGGTTTTTGACTCTTGAATCCGAAGAGTCGGAATGACCTTTGTGACGTCACGTCCATAGTTAGGATCGAAGCTGGGGGATGGGGGAAATTGCCTTTTTGTACGGGCAAACATCGCGATAAAAAAATAATTGGCCTAATAATAGCCTGTCCAAGCCTGTCTAAAGGGTTTTTTTTTATTATTTTTTTATTGCGATGTTTGCCCGTACAAAAAGGCAATTTCCCCCATCCCCCTGTCGAAGCGGGAGTGGCCAACGTTCGAGGACGACGCGCCTCGGAGTATTTTGTCCGTTCGTCGGATGAGAGAATTATGGACGATACCACGGAAACTTTCCAAGTATCAGAAGGTTTGTATGGGATTGGTGTCAAGTCAATAAATCTTAATCTATGATCTTACCGTTGAATCATCGCTAATTACAATACCGAAAAGATCTGGGATTTGTGTGGGTTCCATCCCTCAACAGGCAAGACATAAGATCTCATAATCTTCGTTGAACAATCAACTACTCTACGACTCAAACTCCAAGTATCTAAAGCAAAATGGTGGCCAAACTTGTCGGAAAGATCCTCAGCTGCTGTGGTGACAATGAATTCCTTTCTTCCAAGTTGCCATGGAAGAAGCAAAATGGGACCGATGAGGACCATGACGTTGCCGATTCCAAACCCAGTAAGATGAGCAACAACAACAACAGCGGTAACAAGAAGTCTGGAAAGTTCACTGATAAGGATATGAAGCATGAAAACTGCAAGTGGAGTAGCCTCCCCGCAAAGATCCGAAAGGCTGCACAAGAAATTGGACTTGATGAGACGAAGTGGAATGATAATGAGATTGAAGAAACTGTCTTTGATAAGCATTGGTGGGACTTGGAAACAAAGGAGGTTGAAGTTATGGAAATGTTGGGTTGGGATGAAGCATCTTGGGAACATAAGTATGAAGAATCATCCTGGAGTGATTTGCCTGATCATGTCCAAAAGGCTGCAACTGCTGCTGGTTTCGATGAAGATACCTGGAATGAAGATGAATGGCCTGAAAACCTACACAAGTCCTGGGGTGATTTGAGTGAAAAGGATCGTAATGCTATGATGGTCCTTGGTTGGCATGAGGGTAAGTGGAGCTAAACGACTACGACACAACAACACAACAACACATAAGTTGGTTGGTCGTCCCCCAATAGCTCCCCGCTCCTACTATTACTACTACTACTACTATGGTCTGTTCGTGTGACCTAAGCGATGGTGCATGTATATCTGTCACCGAAATTGTTGCCATTTAGAAGAAAGAAGCGAAAGGATTTACCATCCCCCATGATTATTGGCAGAAGAAATTAAACTAGAAGAAGAAAACATCATGGGCCATTTGTTGTTTCTGTTTGACTTCGTTTGTCGCTTTTGCGCGAAGATTGATTTGATAGGCATTGTATGGTATTTTTGGAGTGTTTCTTACGAGAGGAATGGTTGTATCCTACTTCTCAACGTTATTCTTCCCTCCATCCCCATCGCCCGTCGTCATTCTTGACGAGGGGTCTCCCCATCATCCTATCAATTGCCGTGTTTTGCGACTGAATATATTCCATAATGGGGAATTATTAACTGTCAAGTCGGATCCCCCCATCACCACTAGTACCTACTTCTATCAACAGGGTGGTAAGAGGAGGAGTCTTTATACGAATCGTCATGACACACGAAGCATGATACTCAAAACAATCTGTCCAGAATACGGATACCGATATCGTCTTCCAGTCCCCCCCCCCGCGTGACGATGGAAAAAGAAGACTAGAAGAAGGAAAATACGTTGCCGTCCTATATGATCGTCTCTTTTCTACGGTTGAAATCGTTCTACCATGATGTTGCGTTACAGTATCCCCATAAGAGATCTTACCATCCAGCTTTCTACAAGAGGAGTCAACGAACATAATCGTATCTATGATATGACTCCGTTTCAGGGAAAAAGAAACGATCCCAATCCCGTGACTACACGACAATGAACAAACAAAAATAGAAGAAAACAAAAAGGAATCAAAATATGGGCCCTGATGTATTATTGCGTTTTTCGGATTAGTACTGTCGTGGGATTAGGATTGTATCCCTTCCTTCCTTCATTCTCTACCTGGTGAGTCACCATAAAGATGATTTCTTCCCATTACCACCACCACGTGGTGGAACCTGACCTTACGACTTCACTCTCCATTAGAGGAGACTATCCTCACCGACTTGTAAAATAAATCCATCCCATCGTTTTCGTCCTTGGCTACCCGTCGCCGTCTTTCGTACCGAATATTCAATAATGGGGATAAAGTTCGATCCATCTCGACTTTCAAAGGTAGCACTTTCAGGAATCGTTTCACCCCGTAGGATAGCACTCCATACAATCCGTCCAAAGACGGATACCGATATCGTATTCTTGGAGGTTAATACCGAAATTGCCATTGATGGTTGTCCACGTAATCCAGGTATAGCTAAAATGACTGACATTTCGTCTGGTGTTTCCGTCCAAAAACAGGCATCATCTTGTACAGATGGTATCCTGGATGTTGATTCATATCCACTTGTTTCGGTGACCTGCCAAAATTCACTTGGTATAGGTGCATTCAAATCATCCATCGTTAAACCTAAATCACTCACATCAATCTCCGTCACGGCTGATGTCGATGATGTCGATGATGTTGATGAATCGAAAGGTTGTTTATCATTCCATAGTGAAGCTAAACGAGGGTAGGATGAGGAAACCAATCCTCTTCCTCGAGTCCATTTCGAATCAGCGATGGGGGACCAAGCCAAGACGGCTGGTGTCACCAAGAGACACAATATTCCAACTAGCCGTACCACCACCATACTTTCAAGATAACAGAATGTAGAATCGATGTGGTAGTGGCGGGAGGGGGGGTGGATCAGAAGAATCACGGTATAACGTAGTCGGACAGGGCTTTTGGGGTGTCGTACCTCGAAGAGAGAGGAAAAATGTAGACGAAGTAAATCGATTCGGTTGAGAGATGCGTTTTGTTGTTATGACTTCGTCGATCTACGTCAGCGCGACATGGATCGGCACGAAGTTTCGTGATTCCACGTGGAAGGCGATCCGGCACACGCAGCCACACAAAATCGAGAACAGTGCGAAGCAAAACCGTTGTGCCGCATTCCGCATTCGATCGAAATCGCTTCAAGTTTTACCGTGTCCCCCATACCGTCTGTAGCAACTTAAACCCCCAGTGGCAAATCTTACCACCACAACAAAGAACAACACAACACCATATCAATTTAGGAGAGAAAAGAAAAATACAAAATGTCTCGAGGAAATCAACGTGAAGTCGATCGTGCGAAGCGACAAGCGAAGGATGCAAAGAAGAATCAACCAACACGAGAGGGGACACCCTTACAACGGAATCAAGATGATGCAGCCAAATTACAGGCTAAGATTGCTGCGAAGGCTACAGCAAAGGCAACCGAAGATACTGCTGGAGGAGCCGCAGCAGCTCCTGTCGTTCGAAAAAAGGTCCCGAAAAAGAATGAAGTTGGTCTAGATGACTTGTTGAATGCTGGACTTACCAAGGGGAAGAAATAATGGAAGGAAAGATATCTATTGTCGATTTTTTTCTGCTAGGCTTCGGTTCCGGAAACGCAAAACATATATCGATACCTACCATGTGGAGGCAGGACTCAAAGTCTTGTGACGATCTAAGGTTGGATTCCCCGGTTTTTTTCCTTGTTTTTGCTTTACTACAACTACGCAAGTGATTTGGTTATTTGGACGGTTCCTCTCGAGGTTCGACTAATACTAGGGGTGGGCTTGACAATCCTCCTCCTACCCCCCACATCCCCTTCGTGCATATATTTTAAAAGAAATACAGTAGCATCACCATCATATTATCCTCAGTATTTTCCTTTATCGTTTTTTTCGTGTTGGGACACCCTTTCGTAATTGGATCGATTGTGCCGGTTTGGGGACAGAATAATGTAATGAGAATCTTTGATACCACGATGATTCGATAAGGATTCAGGAATACAGTAGCATCACCATCCTATACTCTCAGTCTTTTTATTTTTTTATCGTTTTTTTCGTGTCGGGACACCCTTTCGTAATTGGATCGATAATGCCTGTTTAGGGACAGAATAATAGGAATCCTTGATCCCACCATGATTCGATAGAGATTCATCACCTAATAATAAGGCTTCCAATTCAGTAACGATATTCCCCTGAAAGATACATTCGACATGTCCTTTTTTCAAGGCAGGACGACCCGTCGATGCTTCGATATCCACCGAAGAAGAACATGCTAATCGTTTCGATACATCCTTTGCAAAATTGGATCCATCAATGAAATAGTCTTCTAATCCACGTACCCGTGTGACAAATTTTTTTGATTGTCTCATCGAAACTTCTATTTCAATCATTGGTGGATTTCCAGATGATAATTTAATAATCTTCGATCCTGGCATTTCAACTAAGGCATAGGCGGATCCTAATTTCGATAGGAAAGTTTGAAATAAATCTTGTCGTGTCATAATTTCAGGTGGTGGATTTGGATTGCCCTTGAATAGGGCTACTGACAAACTCCCATCCAATTGTACCTTCCCCTTGTCATTCGTTACAATCAATCCCTCTCTGGTTAGGTAACTTTCTAATATCGTTTTGATTTCAGAACTTGTTAACATCCCCTTCCCCCTTCGGACTTCAGATGTCGCATGGGTCCCCTTGACATCATCATCATCAAGACGGAGTAATGATACCCAATGATGTGGTATTGTATATAATGAGACCAAGACTAATTTCTTCAGAGGTCCATTCTTCGATTGGACCAAAGTCGAGATTACGTCTGATTTTTCAATCCCCTTGAAATCTTCATGGCCCTTATTGAAAGATAATAAACATGCCATGGGATCCATATTTTTCTTATTCGATATATCTTTTCCAGCCTGTAATAGACCACGTTGCATTTGTTCCTTGAGATATATACCAAATTTTTTATAGGTTGTTGATTTCATATCAATCGTCGTCCCCGGAAGACGATTCGGTATGACATGATTAGAATAAAATGTCGTCATGACCATAGGAATATCCTTCTTTTGGAGTATTAATAATCCTCTTAATACGGCTTGATGTAATACCTCATCAGGAGAGAGAAGGGGTGTTGGACTGGATACCCTTGTTGCCTTGTCGTCATGTCGCATCTCCTCTACAGACTCTACCGTCTGTTCCTCCTCCTCTCCATGACTTTCGGCAGCTTCCCTTATTGGTAGTGCATTCCGAGATGTCATCCCATCATTATCATCATCTTCTTCCTCCGCCTCCTGACTCATTACTTTGACACCAATATGATCATTCTTGGGAGCAGATTCGTCATCATCAACGTTGTTGTTGTTGTTGTTTTCGTTATCTTCGTCATCTTCGTCATCATCACTTGAATCGTTGTGTTGTGGATTGACTAGGATAGGAAGGACCGACTTTCCATTTTGAAATCCAATATTCCCATAATGTCCATTCTCAAAGAGTGCTCCTCCTATTGGATTCATATAGCCATGATTGTTGTTATTGTTCTTCCTGCCTTGACTGTGGTTTGCGCCTGCTGTTGTCGTCGTTGTCGTTGTCCTCCATAGGTCATCTCCATAGGTATTCCATATTTCTACACCAATCCCTTTGGTTCCAGCTCCAATGGATTCGTCGGATCGTACTCGTAATAATCCTACCGCGAAGGGTTGTGAATTCCCCTGAACAACAATGGGCAATACGGTCGTAAATGGTTTGTTACGGCTACTACTCATGATTGCAGCAGCAGGACTTTTCGTCGTTGGTCGAGGATGATGTTGCTTTTCTTGTTCTTGTTGATCATGATGATGACCTGTTGTCACCTTGGGTAGAGATCGCATCCCCGCTTTCATAAGATCAGCACCCTTACAAATATAATGAGAGACTGCCGGATGGACATGAATACATCCATTTCCGTTCATGATCAAGTCATACAACATTGTATCATCATCATCATTGTTGTTGTTGATGTTGTTTTCGGAGGTAGTGGTAGTCGTCGTAGTCATCGTCATCGTTGTTGTTATTGTGGGTGTCGTCGTAATCATTCCCATCAAGACACTCCATAGGGCGACTGTCGGACTTTCACAAAGGATATTTCCCTTTTTATCTTCTAATGTCATCCAAACAAATTGTGTAGAGGTCGTGTATGGCCAGATGTCAGAAGAAAGAGGAGGGATAGTCGTTGTTGTGGTCCTTGTTGTTGTTGTAGCAGGCATGTTGGATGGACCATCGGTTGGGTTGTTATCATTAGGAGTGGGAGATCGAAGATAGAGCATCATTTTACAATGTTGATGATGTTGATGATGACTACCTTGTTGTTGTGGTGATAATGATATGGAACGGACAGCCAAATCTCCCTGAAGGAATGTCGTCTCTAACATTTCCATCCATCGTAATGGAATTGTTGGTGGTCGTGCAGGTGGTGGTACCATAACCGCCTCCACTTCTTTTTCGTTTTTCTTCTCCGTCGTCGTCGTCGTCACCGTATCGTCGGACACGGTCTCAGTAGTATTAGCAGTAGTCGTAGTGTAGTTTGTACTTGTATTACTGCTAATCACCATAAAGTGTGTAAAATATGTATGGACACGATCTAGAAGTCGTCGACGATCGGATTTCTTCAACGGAATATCCAAGGCCTTCTTTTTGTTGTTGTTGTTGGTAGTACCATCACCACCACCGCCACCTCCTCGAGGTTGTTGTTGTAAAAGGGAAGATGATTCCTTATGAAACATTCTCGCTCGTAGTAGGCGAAGTAGTTACTGTTATCTCCTGTTTCAAGAAAAATGAAAAGGACAGTGAAAGATGGTGTATAAAGATGAGAGATGAGGAAAATGCCGTCGGACGGACGAACGAACTGACTGTGTACAGATATTAGTATGTATGTAGCATACATATGACGGAGCCTCAAAATGGGTGTCTACTGTCTTTACTGTATTCGAGGGTATCATATGAATCATAGATAAAACCCCCCCAAATTTTCCTTACACTTGTCGAAACTTTTTCACGTCGTAGAGCATCTTGTGGTACGAAACTTACAGTTAACGTGGGGGGGGGGGGTTGTCTACCCTCTAGAATACGGTACCTATGTACTCGAGTAGCAATGTATTGACAGGAGCTCGACGGAAAGACAACATCTCGAGAACCCCTCCGGGGCAGCAACGGAAAAGAGATACCCTGGTATCAAGTCGGCCGGTATACTATAGTTCTCTGCATAGTGGAGACTTCTATGGTATGGAAAAGGATTCGACCTTACGGAAGAAGAACCCTATGAAATTGAGTATTCCTGTCAAAGTTCGTTGCACTTGCATCCGCTTTCACTTTGTCCCTCAACCTTGCCATCACATCATTCAACGTCACTTCGCGTTTTGATATTCGTCGCAGTGGCTCAAAGTACAGGTCATCACGAATTAGGTCCCAAACTCGTTCTGTACCCGGATTTTCCTTCTTGTCGATATTCGCAAGCTTTATCTCCCCACTTAGAACCTCTGGGGAGAGATGCTCAACGTCGTTCAACGATTTCCAATGCTCTTGATGAATTTGGAACAAGCTTTCTTCCTCCTCCTCCGTCACTAGTATAAACGTGTCGGCGTAGACGATTGCGCTGTCGTCGTCACACTCACAAGATCGAGCGACCACGTGGGCCCTGCGATGCTTGGTACTCCCGTGTACCACTCCCACTAAATGACAATTGTTATTGAACACGGGTGCACCATCACTTGATCCCGGCCTCGTATAATGGGCCGTCACCGAGAAACGACCCTCATCGTCCGCGACGTCCGTCACGATCCCTTCAAGATAGGCTTTCCCATACGCCACGACACTTTGCCCGACTTTGGGGGGAAGAAAGTGGAGGGACTTGACCATCACGCCTTCAGGTAATGAATTGTCATCGAGTTCCATGAGACCGTAGTCATTCGTGCCTTTAGAGACATAGTCTAGGTGGAGAATCCGAGTTCCTGGTCGTTCTTTTTGGCTGTATGAAGCAGAGATCCTCTGACCCAACTTAGAAAGCAATAGATGACAGCTACCAGGTTCAGCATTCGTCATTAACTTGGCAATTTCAATGAGTACATGGGCAGCAGAAAGAAGAAAATATCTGGGGTCTTCTGGTGGATTCTGACTGTCAACGTTCTTGTTGGGTTGTAGTACACGGACCCCAATGCCACGTCCAACTGGTGTATTCGTTTGGACTCGTCGATCTTCCACCTCGATGTAGACAGTTGCCTGAGTGGCCTCCTCATCCCCGTGTGGCACAAGGAGAGCAGCCTTGAGCAAATCCACATCCGTACTGATCGAATCAAGTTTGTTGCTGATCGAATCAAGTTTGTCGCTGGATCGAATTCAACTGCTGCTGGATCGAAATCAAGTTCATTGATGAGCCTGGGGAAAAAGATACGTAGGAATGTGCGAGAGAGTCTTTCTTGAGACAAAGGGAAACGAGGATTCAGAGAGAAAAAGGATATTCTTCCTGCTGGCATTTGTCGTTGAGAGAGTAAAGCGAAATGCATTGTTTGCTGAAGAAAACCACCTCGAGGAAAAATTCAAAAACATCCCTTCCTTTTTGCGCATCCTCGACCCCTCCCCCCCCCGCTCTCCCGGCAAGAATTCTTTTCAAATGATTAGTGGTAGTAGTCTCCGCGTATCATCGTCTCGTCCTCTTGTGAACACTCAGCATCAAAATATCCTCATCATAGGTATGATTCAATTTTTTGGGGGGGACATGTGAGCTTCTT
>Ga0194115_10002001_pt1 | contig 24954 bp, 11 predicted proteins | sample TA2MahsurfametaG_3_FD_148656 | JGI IMG/M metagenome (GOLD analysis project Ga0194115, IMG submission 148656) | Freshwater microbial communities from Lake Tanganyika, Tanzania - TA2015002 Mahale S4 surface | ecosystem: Environmental > Aquatic > Freshwater > Lake | place: Tanzania: Lake... | reverse complement strand
TTTAACTCTGTAATAACCATTCGCCAAATCGTTATCCAACAAAAGTCCAGAATCGTAAGCAAAAGGTGTGTAGGAATATCTAGAACCAATTAAAAGAACAAAAGCTTTTATTGAATAATAATATTCTGTACCATATTTTATTTGAGTATCAATAAAATTTATAATTTCATTGCTATTAGCAGGAAATAAAAATGTTTGAATTGGGGCACTATCGTTATCAAACAATCTTTTTTCAATTTTAAAAAATAAAACTTCTGAATGGCAAGCGGAATTAAAAATATTTTCAACTTTTCTTGCTTTTTCTTTAAGAAGTTGTTTTGTTAATTTATAAATGTTAGCAAATTTAATTGCGTTTTGTGAAGAAATTGGTTGGGTGGGGACTACTAAACCAGAATTTGATTCTGCTTCGTTTATTGCGTCTGGAGAAACGCCATCTGTTTCTAAAGTTGATCTAGAAACAACATAATTGTTGTTTTCAATGCCTAATCCTTGCGCTAGCCAATCCTTAAAGTCTAATGATGGTAAAGTAATTTCTTTTAATTGCTCAGAATCGTTTATAAAATTTGTTAGTCTATCACTTATGTTAGTAGAAATAAATTGTAAAAGCTCTTCCTCTATTTTTTCAGTAGTTCTAAGACGGTTAATAAAATTATCTTTATTTAAAGAGGGGTTACTAAAACGCATTGAACAATAAAGTGGAAAAGGAACAAAGTTTTTAACAAAATTGTTTATTAAATTAACTTTTGTTTCATCTAAAACTATTTGCGTGTTTTTATTTTTTAATTGTTTTTTAACTAAAAGTGCTTCTTCTGAATTATATTTTTTAGCGTAGTCAGAAAAGTAGTCTTGTAGCGTTTCATTGTTTTTGTTAGAAAGAAATAAAGAATCTACAAGAGCATTTGGGATTAAACCACCTAAAGACAAATTTAAATTTTCTTCCGCAGTTCTAACGTTTAGTTTTCTATCATTTAAAATAGAAAAAATATCAGGTAGCGTTGTGATGTCAAAAAAAATGTTATTAGTTAAAAATTCGTGCTGTTCATTATAAAAATTATAAACAAATTCTTTATTTAAAAAATTACTAGCAACAGAAAAATTTTTATCATTTTGCGGAATATTTATTGGTTCATTAATTTCAAAATAAAAATCTTCATAAACTTCTGCTGGATTAGTTAACGACGTGTTTGAAAAACCCGGAATAATTTTGTTTAGAAACTTATACCAAGAATTTTTATCAAATTTTTTTACCAATAATCCGTTTTCAATAATTTCAGAAGAAAACTTTGTTTTATCTGCAACAAGTAAATAATTTCCATTACCTTCATAAATTAAATTAAAAAAAGCTTTATTTTTGTCTAAATCTTTAGCCTTAACAATTTTATTTTGTGACGAAGTCCAAAAATTTTTAGAAAAATAACGAATCTTATCTGGAATTTGCGTAGAAGAAAAATTTAAATTAAAGTTTGTGTCTAAAACTTTTTCTGCATAAGCGTTTGAATTAACATATTTTACATTATTTGCACTCATTATAAATCATCCAAACTAATGTTAATTAGTGGTTGCAAAACGCTTCTATTTAAAAACTTACTTGGAATGTTCATAGTAAAATTAGATAAATCGTTCTTAAAGTTTATTCCAACTTCGCTTGTGTTTGCTTCTTTATTTAAAACTACAAAACAGCTATTAAAAAGTTTTATTCTTTTTTTAAAAATGTCATTAACAGAAAATTCTTTTAATCTATAAATAGAATAATTACTGCCACTGCGAACAATTTCTAAAGAATAAATAGAGTTATAAAGAAAAATTATTGTGGGTTTTAAGGTTGGGTCATTCAATCTTTCAGCCGTTACTGGAAACTTGGAAGGAATTGTGTTGTCAAACGCATTTTTTTGAACGCTATTTTTTAGTTCTTTTAAATCTTTATTGTTTAAATAATAATAAAGAGCATCCAAATTTGTTGATTCTAAAAATTTTAAAGATTCTATTTTTGTTTCCAAATTTGGATCAAAAATAATAGATGGGGTTAATCCATTGACTGCATTGTTAGAATTAGCCGTTAAAGTTTTTATGTTTATGTTTTCATCAAGAACCTGAAAAATAATAGATTTTAATTTTTCAAAATTTCTATTATTTGAATTGAAATCTAAAAGTTTTACAAAAATTTCATTATAGAAAAGATTAGCCGATTGCCCTAGTAAAGTGTCAAACGAATCATTTTTAAAATCAATTCGAGCCATAGAAAGAGTCGTGGGAGTCAAAACATCTTGCGGAGGTCTAGTAAAAAATTTTAAAGCTTCAAAATTTTGCCTCGCTAACAATTCTTCTGGGGAAATAGTAAGAAAGCCATCGTATTGTCGCTGTTGTCTTATTTCTTTTGTTTCATTTAATATAACTTCATAACCGCAATTATAATCATAATCAAAGCTGTAGCTTGTTTTATTGCCTTTAGAATAATCATACTCTACAAATTCAACCGCTTTAGAATAAAAGTTACTAGAAAATGCATCATTTGTAGAAGTGTCGAACAAAAGATCAGTAAAAAATTTTTCTAGCGATAAACAATATTTAAAAAGTTTTTCCAATAGTTCAGAGTTGGTTGTAAGAGGGTGAATTAAAGAAAAAAACAATGTTAAATAATCTTTCTCTAGCCCTCCTTTGGCAGTTAAAGATCCAACAGTTAGATAATTTATTGCATTTTGAAAATTAGTTATTTTATCTTCAAATTCATTTTCAAAATAAAACTCAAAAGGATTTTTAAGAATTGAGTTTTTTTGCAATTCAATAATTCTTTCTTTATAATTTTTAATTAATTTTCTAGCTTCAATAATTTCTTTTAATAAAACATTTTTTAAATAAGTTTCCGAATAATCATTAACAGAAACTTTTATTTTAACTCCATAATCGCTTCGATCCTCCGGATTAGAAGCTTTGTCCGTAGCAGAAATTAAATAATTAAAACCAGAATCGTCAATTTTTAAAACATTTGTCTTATTGGTAAACGAAATAAAATCTTTTTTAGATTGTGTGTAATTTCTTTTATAAAAAATAGTTTTATCAACGTTTATAGAGCTGTTTCTTAAAACAAGATCAGCAAAAATTTTATAATTTTTAATTTTTTTATAAATTTGTGAATAATTTTCTAGATATGTCAAAAGATTAAAAATTACCCCAACGCTAGCTTTTTTATCAATAGTTACAGAAGATAATAGTTCTGGATCAAATAATGGAGATAGTTCTTCCGGTGCAGATCCAGTAGAAGCTATAAAGTTTTCATTTAAAAGATTTAAGTTTTTTATTTTTGAAATATAAGGAAAAGAAAAATTGTTAAATTTAGATTCTGGGATTGAGCCTGAGACATAAATTGGTTCAATTAGCTGGGGGCCGCTTAATTCTTTATTACCGCAAAAAGCTTTTATTAAAATAGAAGGTTGTGCAACACCACTTGGGATTGTTTCAATTGTTGTTAAAGTTGTAACAGAAGAAATAGTTTGCTGTTCAAAACTGCTTGTAATGTTAATAACGCTATTTGAAACATCAAAAGATTTAATTTTTGATAAATCAAACTCAAAAAAACCATTCAATTTATCAGTTTTATCTTTTGAAGAATTTTTTATAGTTACCAATAAGGCATTTTTGCTTTGATCGGCAACATTCATGTATAAATAATAATTATTTAGCGTAGAATTATCTATAATCCAGTTGGTTGAATCATTTTCTAAACTAAAAAAAACTTTAGCAAAATTACCATTTAATTCAACCGAATCTACATAAACGGTTGGGGCTACTACATTTAATGAATTTTCACTTATATCAGCAACTTCTAAAGCCATTTTTAACAGTCTTCCTTCTTTGTTGTGCCTTCAAATGTAGTCGTGTAGGTGCCTTTGAGCATTTCTTCGATTGTCTTGCCTTTAATTGTTATGATGTCTCTATCAATTTCATCATCAACTAAAACATCAAGGAAAAATTCAACGTCATTTGTGCTAATTTTAAAATTTGAAAACTTATCAGGTAATTCACTTTCTTCGTAAATATAACCGTCTATTATGTTTGTTTCTTTTTCAACAAATTGTAATCTACGTTCTAAACCGCCTTGAACACCGCCGTTTAGCTCATCGTAAGTTATTACTTCTATTTCGAAATTTTTGTAATCGTCCGAAACATTTTCTTCTTTTAAATCTATCAAAAGATAGTCATCAACAATGCGAAGAGTTTTATCATCAATTTCAAAGCTTGAAAAGCTTGAATTATTTGAAAGATCGTTGTCTATTAAAGAAATTTCGTAAGAACATGTCGTTTGAAAAACATTTTTATAATAACTTGAATTAGAGCTGACTCTTTCTATTTTGTTATTTAAAGCTATCAGATTCCAAGATGGAGCATAATCATTAAAAATATCTGAAGAGCCAAGAGGATTTTCTAAAGTTTCTGTTAAAAGATTTAATGCTTTTAAATTTATTGTTTCATTAAGTATTCTTGTTTGAATAGCATTAGTATCCTCTGTGAAAGAACCATTAGCGTCTGCGAATCTTGTGTCATATAATAAAATATCATCAAAAAATTCAAAATAAGCAGGTTTAAAATAGCCTGTTCCAAGCAACTTTCTGCCATGTTTTGTTAATTCTACACTAAGAACTTCTTCTTTTTGATTTATAAAAGTTGACATTATGGGATGTTAAATCTTCTGTTAGTTGTAAATTCGTTTATTGCATCTCTTATTTGTCTAGTGATATCTGCGTTTGTTAAAGGATTTATTGGTTCGCCAGAAACAGTTTGTATTGGAACAGTTGATTTGGCTTCCCCTGCTTGTACATTAACTAGTTCTACAAGAGAAAAATAATCGTAGGGCCAATTATAAGAATACCAATCAGTTCCACCAGTAGAAAATCTATCATCGTCTTCAGTGTTAGCTGTTAGTTTATAGTAGTTGTTATTAGCACGTTTTTTAATTTTAAAAACTTTACCTTTAATTTCAAACTTCTTAAAAATTTCTATTGGCGTTTCTGCTGTTCCTAGGTCATAACCAAATAATTGGTCTTTTGCTATGAAATGTTCAAGATTTATTTGTTGTTCTTCTGGTGTTTGAGCAATTGTTGGCATTGTTCCTTGCCAAATATCTGCAAGATCTTGTTTGCTAAGTTCACTTTCAAATTCCGCAATGTACATTACAAATGGTTCTATTCTTTTGGGCGTAAGGAGCCAATTAAGATGCGGGGGAACATTATAATTAGCCATTTTTTTCATCATGGAAATTATAGAATTTGAGCTATCAATTGCTGGATTGGTTTCTAAGATTTTTTTAATATCCGTTATGCTTAAAAGTGTATAATCTTGAACTTGTAATAAGGAATTTATAGTGGACTTTTTAATTTTAAATAAATTTTTTCCTTCGGTGGGGCTAAAATAAATGCATTCTCTCTTAACGTCTTGTGGAAGAGATCTAAAATTATTACAGAATGGTAGAATTACAACAGCTTCTGAGATAATTTTTGATTCTGCTAACTCACATAAATTTTTAGTTTCTGGTTGAAACCCAAGGGCGGTCAATAATGAATCTTGGTCGCCTCCTTCATTATAATCAGATTCAACATCAGATAATTTTAGCTGTAAACTACCTTCATCAGGAATTCTTCCATAAGAATTCCAAATACCATTAATTTTATATTCTTTTGAATTAACATAATAATAACCATCTTCAGAAAGAGTATCATTAAATCTTGAAACGCGCGGCTGCTGCGCCCGGGGGCGAACTGAAGAACCAGTATAAAACTGTAATCCATTATCGTAATTAATTATTGGACACTCAAATTTAGTTTGAATAATCCATGCTTTATCGTTTGCGGTAAAAGAAACATCTTTTGGAGCAGAAGTAATAGCATCAAACAAAATATTTTTAAAAAGTACCGATTGTTTTAAATTCAAGCACGCTTCAAGCGTCATATATCTTGTTGGAGAGGGGGATGAAATAACAAGTCCGTTTAAAATTTCTCCTAATGTGTGTTTTTTAGTTTGTGTAGGTGTAAAAGTAAATGTTAGCGTTTTGTGACTTGAATCTTGAAGATCAAAATTTCCTATATAAGGGGGACAATAAATTGATGGTCCATAGCTAACACTATTATTTTCTAAATTATAAGGACCAAACAAGCTTCTTTCAAATTGAAAATATGTGTCGTCATATATATCGTCTGGCGCATTACTAAACATCTTAAAATTGGATTTTCTAATAATTTCTAAATTCATTTTGTAATTTATATCTTGTACAAGAATAGGAAAAGAACTTTCTGGCTTAGAAATAAAACTAGTAAAAAATTTATTTTTTAAGAAAAAATTAGGAATCTCGGCTAAATAATTGTTAATTGATTTTTTATAATTATTTTTTTGTACAGGATTTTCTCCCAAAAAAGGAATTAATCTTTGTTCTAATCTTATGCTTGGAACAAAAAATCTGTTATTTAACGAAAAATCTCCTTTAGATCCACTTAAAATGATGCTGCCGCTTCCGTAATAAGTTGCGTTAACGTAACTTAAAAATCTTGTTGTTTCAATTTGTGTTAAAAACCTTTGTGGATCTAAAATACTTTCAAAAGGAATCTTTTTCAAACCGGCATCTATAAAATCTAAATCGCTAACTAATTTGGCAGAATAAAATTCGTCATTCAAATCAAAACAACTGGGCCTGTCACCAGCATCCTCATAACGTAATTCATGACTAGATGTTATTACTGGAAATTCTACTGCTATCCCAGATTTAATAGTGTTATATAATATACCGGGAGCAAAAAACGGGTGTAAAAGAGCTTGTTTTTCGTATTCTGTTAAACTTGTTTGCCTTTTAGTAGATTCAAAATATGCTTTTGAAAATAAATTTGCTATTTGTAGCGATCTATCGCTTGGGTAAAAACCTTTATAAGGTAAAAGTTTCTTAACGCCATTAAAAATAATTTTTATTTTATTTGAGTCATTAGAAATAAATTTTTCAAAATCAACAATAAAAGCGTTATCGCTTTCACTAAAAGAAGAAAAACTTTCTCTTCCTAGTAATTTTAAGTAATCTGATCTAAAAGAATCAAAACCACTAATGTCAAAATTAGAAGTATTATATTCTGGAACAATAGAATAGTTTTGCGATTTGTGCTTTATATTTTCAAAAAAATCTTGATAAGAATTATAAAAAGGTTTTAACGTGTTATCAACAGATTGATAAGATTTATTTATATTAAAAGTTAATGTCTGATCGTCAAAAACCATAGGAATGTAATCAAGATTTACAAATTGAGGTTTAGCGACAGGCTTTGCAATTCTAAGGGCATTAAAAATAAAAAATCTTGAATTATCTTGAATTGAATACGGAGTCAAATCTCCGTATTGATTATTTTGTAGTAAAATTTCATATTTTGTATCTTCTTTAAACGTCGGATAATCATTTGCTTGATCAGAATCAAAATTATAAACAGAAGAATAAAAATTATTATCAGAAGAAGAAACATTTAAATGAATATACCCTTCTCCCCCATCTGGCACTCTAAAATAATCAGTAGGCCGTATAAACCAACTATAACCAAGCCCATTCGCCCCAACACTGGAAGACAAATTATAACTATTAATTGAATTTATTGAACCAGTGCCGTTGACAAACTCTAAGCCTCTAGACCTTCTTCTAGCAAATTTATTGTCTTTCCAAAAAGTTCTAATTTCTGAATTATTGTTATTGTAACTGTTTTGTGACCAAGTTAAATTTGTTATTGTTTTTCTTAAATCAGAGTTAGAGTCCGAAGTAGCATCAACTGGCGAGTCTTGAAAATTGCCTTCTACTTCTTCATAATAAGGCTTTGTTCTAGTTTGAGCCATTCCCATAAATTGTTTATTTGGAAATATGTTTTCTAATTTTTCATATTCAATAATATCTACAATCTCAGAGAATTGTTTGGTTTTATTAAAAAAAGTTATTGATGAATTTAAATATTCAAACGGATTGCCTACTCTAAAATAATAATAAATTGGGTTAGCAAGATTTGTGTTATAAGGCGTAAAAAAAGCTATTTTGTTTGTAAAAGGAGAATAAATTTCTAAATTTTGTGAAGAACTGTTGACATTTATAATTTGCTTTACAGGGACGTTAAATTGAATTGGCGGTTCAATTAGAGCATAATTCACGTTTTGTACAAAACCACTAGCAAGTAGTATGCTGTCATCAACTAAAATGTTATTACGTTGTCTAAAGGCGACTTCTTTGTTGGCAAATTGTTGATAGCTTGCAGAATCTAAATTAGCGTAATTGCTTGCCGTGTACGGAATGTTAAATCTAATAAAATTATTATCATCTTTTTGATGATGACTGTAATGGCTTGTAGAGGCTTGCTCTAAATCAAATTGTTTTCTAACATTTTTAGCTCTTAAATTAAGTGTGTTATAAACTGAAAATTCTTCGCCGCCAGCGTAACGATTTTTTTCAGATAAGCCGTCACCGGCGCTAAATCTACTTTGAAAAACTGTATCGTTTGTTTTACCGCTACGATTGTTTTGAAACTTACCAGCAGTTTGAATTGAGTTGTAATTTTTATTACGATTTATAGATTGATCCGTGCTGTAAAAATCTTCAATTGTGTCTGTTAAATTATCACCAGTAGAAGAATTAGCAAATGCATTACTTTTTATTATGTCAATTCCGCTATTTGAATAATTTCTATTTGGTTGGAAAGTTAATGGTAGCTTGTGTTTAAATTTATTACGCTCAAGCATGTGGCTTTCAATAGTATTCATTAAACCACTTTGATTGTTTGTGCTAGCTGGTTTTAGCTGATCTAGCATGTAACCAAGCGAAGAATCTATCCACTTATAAAACTCTAGATATTTTTCTAAATCAGGTTTTGATAAAATTTTACTAAAATATTCTCTTCTTGCTTCATCTAGTTTGTCATAAGAATCTTTATATCGATTGTAAGGCTCTGCAAATTTAAAAACATAAGCATCAATAGTAGAAAACATGTTTATCATTTCGTCAGACATGATCTGAAACATGCTATTTTCAAACATTAGTTGCATTGATGATGGTTTTTTAATTGGGCTAATGCTAATATCATCATCGTCTCTAATTTCTATTGTGTCTTTGCTTTCAAGAGTTTCAAAATTAAGAGTTTTGTTAGTTACAAGGTCATCTTTAAAGACAAATTCTGTGTCATTTGCGGTAAAACTATCGCCTTTCCCATAATAAGTGTTGGCTGTGTCATAGGCCAAAAATGTTCCATCGGCACCAGAGCCAGAAACAGTATCGTAATTCCAAGAAACTATTAAATTATTCATCAACGCCATAATTTGTTATGTCCTTATTGTGAGCGTCTATCACTTCATTAGATAAATAGTCGTCCCAATAATTACTATAAAGGCTTCTAAAATTAGTTTGAAACAAAGTAGAACCTGTTAAATTTGTTTTTCTAGCCCCAACGTAAAAAGCGTATTTAGAACCTACAACTGGCGACATTAAAGCGCCGCTTATAACGTTTGAAAGCGTAAACGAAGCTGTATTTATTGAATTGTAATTACAAGCGTAAAGCTCTAATTTGTTTGCATATCGACCAGCGCCAAAAGTGTCAACTGAATCGGTGTTTGGTTTAAGCCTTAAAGATAAATTCCAAACAGAATTATCATAAACATCAGTAAATTTGCTAGAAGATTGCACAGCAACGGACCCAGTGTAAAGCACAAATACTTGCCCATCGCTATAATTTAAAAGTCTAACATCAAAATCTAGTCCTTTATAATCCCAGTGGTATTGGTCTTTGCTACTAGAAAAAGCATAAAACCCAAAAAGAGAGCTAGTTGCTGGGACTGAAGATTTTTGAGTTTTATCAAAATATAAACTATTTTCAAAAGTAAAATTATCACTAAAAGACGGTGTAGAACCAGAAACATAAACAGAATTAGAATCTTTTAACAAAATAGTTTTTTTCTTGACAACTGTTTGTTTTGATTTGCTTATTGCCTTATAAACTGAATTGTCAGCATATAAATTTATTCTTACTATGTCATCATTAACGCCATAAACTTTAAGAAAACTTTTTATAGCCTTTTCTGTTCCTTTGGCTTTCAAAATAAAAGCCAAGTTATTATAAATATTTTGAAAAATTAAATTTTTAACTTTTTGAATTTCTTCATCATGTAAATTAGTTTCTGTTCTAGAAGAAATTTTTTCATAAACATCAACATTTGAAAATAAATCCGTTACATCAAATCCAGTAGAGGTCAAAATTTTATCGTAAAAAGGATAAACTTTATCAGAATCCTGTGTGTTTTGAATATGTTTAAATTTTGATAATTCGCCAATTTTATTATAAAGATCATCAAAATAAATTGAAATAATTTGAATAATTTTTTTTAGGTGTAAATCGTTATTTTCACTTTCTTCTTCTAAAATCCATGAAGGAAATTTTTTGTAGAGAGCATGGATGTTGCTTTCATCAAAATCAGAGCCAGACAGAACCATGCTATCATAAAAATCTTTTAAAGTTCCAGCATTAGAAAGACTTGTTTCAAGAATGGGATCACCAATTTCGCTATCGGAAACAAGACCGGAATTATTAATTGCTGATCCACTAATTCTACAATTAAAAGCATTGATGTTGTTTATAAGAGCATGATACGAATTTCCAGAACTGTCTAAACAAATATCTTCATTGATTTCCGAGCCATCATTAAATTTGTAGTAAAATAAAAGCTTATCATTTGCAGTGTCAAAAAAATTATTTCCGTCTACATTTATAAACCAATTTTGCCCTATCTCTTCTGGGGTTCGGCGCTCCGTCCATAATCTAGATTCGTCTATGTTTATTAAATTGCCGGAGCCTATAATAAACATAGGTTGTGTAGTGTAACTCCCAGTTGTTGTTAAACTATAAAACAACGAAGACGAAAGAATCCCAGCATTAGAAATTTTATAATTGTAATTGTTGTTAGAATTAAAAAAAGTAAATCCAGTGTTTTTTTCCTCTACCAATTGTCCATTCACGAACATCCTTATAGAAGAAGTGTTGAAATTAAAAGCGTAATGCGTCCAAGCACTTAAAGACGCGGTTGTGTTTAAAGAAATTGATTCCCCAGTGTTAGACCCGCTAGTAAAATAAAATTTTTTATCAGTTTTTGATAAATGAATTTTAAATAATTCACTGTTCCCTAAATTCCCGCCGCTGGATGTTACGTGATTAATTTTTAATAAACTGCAATCATTTGAAAAATTATCAAATTTTCCCCAAAATTCATAACAAATTCCATCTTTAAAATTTAAACTAGAATTAGAAAAAAAACTACTGCTAATGTTGCTGAACGAATTAAAGGAGCTAGCCGATAAAACTGTTGTAGGAGGCGAGACTTTTACCAATTGAGAGCTAGTTATGTTTAGGAACCCAGAGTATCTTGGATATTGATTAAAAAATAAATAATACTCAAAATCATTCAAATTATTAATCCATTCTAATTTTTCTTCTTTTGATTTATCAAACGGATAATAATTGTTTATATATTCAATAGCAGTTCTATAATATTCTTCGGCAGAGCCAAATTTAACAAAATTAGCAGGATTAGAATAGTCTACGTTAGATAAAAATTTTTCTTGTTTCTTATTAAATTCCTCAATTTCTTTTTCAGATTTAAAAAATTTATCTTCGCCAACTACTTTGTTGATGTTTAATTTTGCAGAATCAAAAATTTCTTTAATGTTAGCCATTATTCAACCTTAAATCTAAAAACTTGTGGAAATTCTACTTTTATATCTTCATTTAATAGCATTAATTTTATAGCATATCCATAGCCTTTTTCAAATGTAGACATGTCTAAATCAAAATAATTTCCATTTTTATCATAAGAGCATTTAGTGAAAGCTATAGGTGTGATCCCATAATCAATAATTGTTAAACCATCTACTATTCTATAAACTTTATAATAAAGATTTTTAAATGTTATTGTAGGAATTTGTGTTTCTGCAATTGTGTAAATATTTGGGGACCAATTTTTTAATCTACTAAAAATTCTTATGTTTGGTTTTTCTATTTGTTTATAAATGCTTTTTAAATTAGTTATATTTATAACATATTCATTAATAACAAAAGAATCATCAAAAGTTCTTACGTTAGCTTCAATACTCCCTGTAAAATATTCATTGCTACCAGAAGACCAAACATCTTTTAATCGTTCTTCAGACGTTCCAGTTATGTAAAAAGTAGCCTTGTAAGTCCCGGTGCTAACTTTTGTAGACTGGATTGAACCGGTCAATAAAGACCCAGATTCATTATAAATGTTTACTACCGGAATTGCAGAGTTTGGTAAATCTTTTAATGCTCCATTGACTCGATTATAGAAATAAATGTTTTGGTTATTATCTGCATTTGATAAATTTGGACTATAGTAATAAAAATCACCTCTGTCGTCTTTTAAAACAGATTCCCATCTGACTTCAATTGCTGGTCTTTTATAAAAATATTCGGAACTTCTTGCTGAAAATCTTTTTGTGTAATAGGTTTCTTCATTGCCGCCATTTTCATAAGCGCCGGAAAGCATGATTCCTAACCCTTCGCTAGGAATCGTATTGCTTATTTGTGCTTCTACTATGTCTGTTATGTTGATTTCTAGATCGCTAGTCCCATTGTCTATGTAGGCTTGCTTTTCATAAGAAGAAATGTAATCGCCGCCTTGGCTTGTCCAAGTGCTAGTTAGGGCAGTTGTAGAGCGATAGATCCAGTTACATCCAATCCCAACAGAAGCGGATTGACCTATGTCTGATAAATTTTCTAAATCTAAACCATAGCCTTCATCCCAAGAGGAAGAAATCGGCATAACCGAGAGATAATAATTATTTGGTAATGTTTCTGGATGTTCAACGTTAAAAAGCCTAAAAATAAAACTAACACTGCCCGAGGCAGGAATAGTGCCATTAACTCTGCTTTGTGAGATTTCATTAATTGGAAACTTAACCAACATTCTTGCTTTTTGAGTGTCAGAACCAGAAGAATAAATAGAAAAAACCTCTAAAGAATCAGCCGCGCCCATGTTGGCTAAATACTGCCTTGTTATCGTGTAAGGCTTAAAAGCATCAGTAATTGTCGTGTCAGCCGATGCTGTGTATTTTAAAATTGGCATTATTTAACGTTTCCTATAATATCAGTGTTTGGATATCTAATTTCATAGATTGCATTCTTTGGAATTATAATTATTTTTTTATCATTAGAATAATTTTTTTCTATGTTAAATGGTATAGAAGAATAACCAGCGCTAGTAATGCTTGTTGGAGTTACATTTAATACGTCTAAAATAGCAGGAATTTTTCGTAATTCTCTATAAACATCTAAAATGTTAAAATTTTCTCCTATTTGTGGTTTAAAAGAGAAAAAAGTTGCTAGAGCATTTTTAGCCTCTAAATAAACATCAGATTTATTAAATTTTGGATCAACTAAAATTTCAAAATTTATTTGAAAATTGATAGTTTTTGCATCTAGAATATCAATTGAGTCAGTGATTATTTTATAATCTAATAGCCAATTTTTTAAATTTTCTTTTACTTTATAATTAGTTTTTTCAAGTTTGCCAAAAGCATCAGTAGAAATAACAAAAAGGTTTATGTTATTCTTTAAACTATCAGAATCTTTCTCTACTTTTACTCTTTTAATGGTTCCAAACTTTTTTGGCATAGCATAACATAACGTTTCGTAATCTCTTGCCGTAACTGCTCTTCCTTGAGCTTGAAAAAGATTACCGGCCAGATCTTTTATCTCAACAAAGTCTTGGACTACATCATTGCCAACAATTGGCTCTTCATTTACGATTTGCAAACTAGAAATTATTTGCCCTTCTGTTGCTTCGTCTAAACCAACTGCTTTAGGGAATTCATAAAACAATTGTGAAATTACGTTAATTTCACCAATAGCTGCGTTACTGGCAGCATTTGTGTTTGCTCTATAAGAAATTGTTAATGTAGTGTTGCTTGGCCCAAAACCAAAACTTTCATTACTTAATAAACTACTTGGTTCAAAGGCGGCACTACTTAAAAAATCATTATTATATTTTTGCAAAATAAATTTTTGCGGCTCTGCTATTGGATTAATTTCTAAATTATCGTTAGGGTCATTTTCTTTGTTTCCAAACAATAAATAAGGTAATCCGTTTTCAAAATCTAAAACAAATCTTCTTTGAGCATGAATTGGCTTTAAGGAATATCTAATGTTAGAATCTAAAGTGTCAGTGTTTAAGTAAGATTTATAAACTATGTTTTGTGAAAGGTTAGGAACTTCATAAAATTCGTTATTGTCGGAATCAATAACCGAAATAATTTCAGTTAAAAGAGGATCGCCAACAAAAATTTTGTTAAATTTAACAAAATTAGTAACATTAACTGATAAATTTCTTATTTGTCCAGAGACAATAGGAGCGTAAGTTTTAACAACAAAAAAGGTAGGGTTTCCTAGCTCATTTGTTCTAGCAACGGTGTAATTTTGTCCTATAAGATTTGCATCTATCACAACATCTTCATTGATTAAAAAAGTTGATGCACCCTCTTGAGTTTTTAAAACTGTCCCTTTTTTTATTACTGGGGCCTTTGTGTAATCAATTGAAGCGTTACCATCACTTGGAATAAGCACATAAACAGCAACTTTACCACTAGTTGTAGATGTGGAAAAAGTTTTATAACCCATTGATTTTGCTAGTTTTTCTACGTTTTCTGTCTGTAAAGCGGTTGCTAAAAATGATTCATTTGCTTGAAAATCTAAATAATAAGATAAAATATCACCAACATAAGAAACGCCGTCAATTAAAAAAGAATTTAAGCTAGCATCAGAAAGATCTTTCATTTGTTGTGGGTAATATCTTTTTGCATATTCTTTAAGATCTTCACGGATAGAAGAAAAATCTCTAGAAAGATAGTTTATTTTAAAATTTTTATTCATGTTTTTATCTCTAAGTTATAACAAGATCCAAAGAATTATTAATAAGACCATTAATTACATAATCAACTTTCAAAAACATTGTGTTCTCTTCAAAACTAACAAAAACATCTGAAATTGTTATTTCTCTTAAATAAACAGAACATTGAGCAATAATTATTCTTTTAATTTTTTCTTCTATGTCTTCTTGAGTAATTGCTTCAACTCTACCGGTTACACCAAGATTAAAAGTTTTTTTTATTTTTTGATTTTCAAACAGAAAGTTTTTTATTCCAACCCCAAATGTTGAATTCATTAACTTTTCACCGGGATTTGTAAAGATTAACATTTTAAATTTTTGTTTAATGTTATCCACTGAATCCTCAATAGTTTTAAATGAACCGTCCGTTTCGAGCTGTAAAGGGATTATTGGTTGTAAAGAAATTTTAGCCATTCTAGTAAATAAATAGTTTAAAAAGAATTTATGGCTCCTCGAAAGATTCTAATTCTTCTTTAAGTTTTTTATTCTGTTCAGGTGAGCAATTAATTGGAATTTGTCTAGTTTTATCTGTAATTTCTTCGCATGGATCGGCAGGAGCTTGCTGAGAAAGTTTAGAAACTGTCTCAAGAGTCCATTTAGCTTCCAAGATAGTGTCCAAAGTTAAATATGCAACGCCCAATTTTGTCGGAGCAATACCAGAAAACGGCCAAATAATACCTAAAGAAGTAGCAAAATCAGGTAAAATACTTTTTCCTGCCTCTAACCTACTATAAGTAAGTGCTGAAAGCACTGAATTTGAGTTTCTAATCAAACTATTTCTAGTGGTTTGATCAATAAGCGACCAAGACAAAACACCAACAGTAGAAATGCCTGCGTTCACAAGCCTTGTAAGTCTTATGTTGTTATCACTTTGTTGAGCCACGTTAAGAACAACAGATCTCCCAAATTCTAAAGCACCTAACAGATAGTCTTTTATATACTTAGAAAACTGTGGTTTTAATAAAACCATTATAGCAGGATTTGGTGCGGTTGAAAGATCACTAATAAATTTAACAATTTCTTCACTTGAAGGAATATAATTATTAATAGCTTCTGAGTCTTCTGGAAATTTTTCAACAGTTTGCCTTAAAAGAATTGTCATTAAGCTGCTTTTTGTTGAAAAGAAAATAGATCTTTTTAAACCTTCAACTGTGTTGGCGATTGCAAAAAAGAAAACCATCCCATAAAGTTCGTCTTGTAAGTAAGATTTAATTGATGGCAAGTCTCTATAACGGAATAGAACTTGGTCAGGGAATCTGCCCAATTCTACGAAAGCATCCACTCTGTCCGTGGGAATTGTAACTCCACTACGCGTTTCGCCAGTTTCAAGATCTGACCATCTCCCATTGAATACTTTATAAAAATCATCAACTAAATTAGTTTTTCTAGGTGTAAAAATTTTTTTTGATAAAGAATATTTAAAAAAATGTCTTATTTCTTTTTTTATAAAGTATTCTATTTTATAAAAATCTTTTCTTAATTTTTTTTCTGATGGTTTTGAAATAAACGCGTCAATTAATTGACCTTTTTCGTTTAAATAATCATAAACTTGTTTAGTTAAGGCAAATAAATGTTTTTCAGCCATTGATTCCTCTAAACTTTCTAAGGAATAGTTTGGGGAAAACATTTGAATTTCTCTTATAAGCAGCTTAGAAATAACTTCTAATAAAAAGCCATTTTTGTCAATGTCATCTATTTGATTTTTAGTTAAAAGCGGCCAAATAGGCATGCATTTTATTAATAAATCTGTGACAAACGTTCTATAAATTAAGTTAATTAAAATTTCATTAAGAGAATTTTCAAAAGCTTTGTCTAAATTATCATCACATAAGTCAACTCTTGTGCCATTTAGTGCTTTTAATTTAAAAAAATCTAAATTTAAATAATGCGGGTTTACATTACAAGAATAAAAACGCTCATCTTTTGGGTATTCATAAAGTGAATATCTTGAAACATAATCTTTTTGGATGCTTCTTTTTTGTTTTGATTCTTCGATTTTAATGTCTCTATCCTCTAGTGCTTCTTGAAAAGTTGACCGATCGTTTGGAGCAAATGGATCTAAATCGCTACCAAATTCATAACCTTCTTCTTCGTCAAAAACGCCAACAGTAGCAATCCCTGAATCACTAACATAAGCAACTATAAAATCATCAGGAACGGTGTAACCTGTTTTAAAATATTGTTTATCGCTTTCTGTTTTAATAAAATCATAGAAATTTTTTACAAGAACGCTTAGGTATTTTTCTCCAGAAAGTGGTTTTTTGTCGTCAAATTGACGAAAACCTTCACCATCTTTGCCGGTTGTTACGTTTGCAGACGTTCCCCATTGACTTCTATCTTCCCAATAAGCCTCTTCAAGCAAAATATTTTCAAGATTAATATCGTTTAGTAATTGGGTGTTGTAAATAGTGTTAGGGATGCTTGCAAAAGCATAGTCTATTGTTTGTTTTTTTAAGTTTTCATCACTACTCCCTGTTAAAACATTTATGTAGGCTCTTTTATCTAATCTACCAGTTTTATAATTTATGTCTGTAAGAATTTCAAAAAGTTTAGAATCACCAAAAATTGATGTATCAAATGAACCAATCCCTTCAGAACCAATAGTAAAATTAACTTTACTAGCAAAATTTTTTTCAAAAATTTGCCCTATCAAGTTTATAGTTGCTTCAGTAAAATTACCAACTCCAAATGCAAAATTAACAGCATCTTGCCGGTTTTGAATAATTGGTTTATAAACAGCCCCTATGTCATAAGTTCTTGCATTCAATCTTGGAAGATTAGTAACTAAATCATTTTCAAACCTTGAATAATTAAAGTTTTGTGTTTTTTCGTTGAGAATAATAGTTGCTCCAACTTTTCTTATTTTTTTACCACTTATTTTCCATAATTTAAAATGAACATAATCCCCTTTATTTATTGTTATAGAATAAACATATTGAAGCCCACGAATTTCAATGTCAAGATCGGCATTGTCATCAAAAATATTTGTAACGTCAAAGGCAGAACTTTCGTCAAAATATTCATCTACAGTTGGATTTTCAAAATAAATTGCAGCAAAAGGATTAGACAAAAATTTAATAAATTCAGAATCATTAGAGGGCGGAGGCGGAGTACCGCAAATAAAAGTTATGTCTCTACCTTCAGGGGATGGCAACTCTGGGGTTTTAACATTTTCTAGTCCTTTCGGTAGTTCTCGAACAAAACTATGGATGTAGCTAATTCTTCCAGCCGTTTTTTCTGCGGAATTAAAAACAACAGATGGGTTATTGTTATTACCAAATCCGTCTCTTGTCAATTTTGAAGAGCTAAGTTGTAAATTGTTAGCCAAATTAGAATAATAATTTGAATATTCAACTGCATCAAAAATGTTACCATTTTGTAATCTATAGATATATTTATTTTCTGAAAAAACTTCTGGTAAAGCTTTAGCTTCTGCGTTAAAAGACCTAAGAACATCTTTAAAAAGATTATTTAAAAAATTATCATAATTCGCAAATAAATAATCTTTTGCTCTTTCAAGATCCGCGTTGGTGTTTTCCGGACAAAGCGCAGAAATATTTACTTGCGTTGCCCCGCTTTTGATTGTTTCTAACAATTCTCTTGCTTTTTTAGTTTTTTTAATATTTTGTCTTTCTAAAATTCCTAATTCTTTTGGAATTTTATTTTTTAAAATTGTTTCTCTTACAATTAATTGTTCAGGGCTACAAACTTGTGATGGAATTGTAATATTACTTGTTTGACGTTCAATAGATTCTAAGATTTCTGAATCAACAGTCAACCCAAGTTCTCTAAAAAATAGGCGTAATTTAGATTTATCTTTTAATAAAAAACTTAAATCAGTAGGCGATTGGGAATATTTGCTTTTAATAATGTTTATAATTAACGTTTGTACAAGGGGTGTTGGTTCGCCTCTAAGTAAATTAACACTCTCAAGCGGGGTTAGAATGCAATTAACATCATTTAATAATTGAGAAATTAATTCAACAACAAATTCTCTATCAAACCCAAATCTAAGTTCTTGTTGATAAACTTTATCAAGTGCATTATTTTTATTTTTGTTTAATTCGCCTTTGTTATTATTAGAAGATGCATTAAACTGCTCTATTGGTGTGTGTGTTTCAAAAGGATTTTGTGATTGATTTGGTGTGAGCAAATCTTCATCACAAGAAAGGGTCAAAGCTTCTTGAATTAGTAAAAACGCAAGTCTAACTGCCGATTCTTGCGCTGCAAGAATAACCGCTTTAATGATTGGTTTCCAAGGATTTTCTATTGGTTTATTTTGTGGTATAAAATTTTTTGCTTCCTGTAGAGTTAAACCTATAACATTTAAAGTTTTAGAAATAGCAGAAACTGCTCTTAAAAAATAAGAAATATCTAAATTACTGGAACAAAAAAGTTTTCTGTCTAAAGGAACACCTTTTGCTAAAGATTTAACAAATTCTTTGCCTTTAAGTTCTCTAACTGAATAGAGATAATTAAAATAATTTATAATGTCTGGCGAAAGCTCTTGTAATAGTTTAGCTGTTTCAACACTTGATGGATCTGCTCCTTTTAATAAACAAAAAATATTTTTAAACAAAATAGAAGTTAAATTAATTCGTTCGGCAACATAAAGAAAAGTGTTTATGTTAACTTTTGCATCATTTTTTGCTTGTTCTAAACTACCTTTTATCAAACTAACAACTGAAAATTCTTCTTCTCCGATCGCTTGTCTTACACGTTCTCCTATTTCTTCCAATTGTGGAGAAATTTTGTTAACAAGATTTTCTTGTTTTACTTCTTTTTCAGTGGCTACAAAAATATTATAAAGGGTGTCAGAGTAAAGACTACTTAGGTCATTTGTGGCTTCGCTTAAATCTCTAACAGAAACACAATTTTCTTTAGCTTCCGCATAACCTATTTTAAAAGTCTTAGCGGTTTTTGAATCTATCGGTTTATTATTAATTGTTAATTGAGATTCTTTAACAGATGGTCTTGGATAATTTACATATTTATTTAAAAAAACATTTATTTCGTCCACCAAAACATCGTTCTGCATAGAAGTAATGTTGATTAAATAATTAAAAATTCTTTTTGAATTAAACTCACTTGTTAATTTTAATCTTGTAAAAAGAGATTTATTAAAAATATTTCTAGAACTATCTTTGATTGCAACAAATGATGTAAAATTTAAATCATTATCTAAACCAATTTCGTAAACTACAGTGGACGTATTATTAAAAGCAAATTCTGTTGAATCTAAAACATCTCTTAGGGCAACAACAAAGTTTTTAAAACTTATTAATTCATAATCAAGAATAAAACCTTCAATAAACTTATCTGGATTAGTAATTTGTAAAATGTCGCCTGCTCTAGAAGAAAAAATGTTAGAAAGTTTATTAATTAATTGTAATAAGTTTTTATTACTAAATTTTATAATTTTTTGTGGATTTGAAAAAACATTTGATTGAGTTTCTTCTAAATTTGGAATAGTGTTAAAAAACGAAAGAGGAATAGAAACAGTAAAAGTTAACGGTTCGCATTGTCTTGTTACAGTCAAATCTAAGTCATTATTTATAAAACCAAATGTGTTATATTCGTCTCGCAATTTTTCTATCGTGGCATTATCAGACTTAAATCCTTTAGAAGCCAATAATAAACTTATTCCTTCAAAAAAAACTTCTTCTACTAAATTATCAAACAAAACTGAATCAATAACTTTTTCAAAATCTGTTTGAATTCTTACTGAATAAAATCCATTTCTTTTATCAACGTATGGTAGAAAAATTTCTTTTAAATTTGGATCAACTTCTCTTTCGTTGACATTTGGAGAGTTTAAAGCATTAGAAATAGGTAAAAACTTTTTTTTGTTATTAACCGTTTCTAAGCTATCGTAAGAAATAAAAAATGTTTGATTATAAAAAATTTCATTAGCATAAATGGGATCAATAAATTTAACTAATGCCCAATTATTATTAAATCCTAAATTGTCTCTTACCACGCAAACAGCAGACGCTGCTGGTAAGATAAAATCTTTTCTATTATTAAAAGATCTAGAAACCGGATATTCTTTAGAAACAATTGCATTTTCCTTAATTCTATGAGTAGGATTAATAAATTTGGGATAAAGAAATTCTGTAAGCATTAGTTTACTCTATTGTATCGGCTATTGATATATTTTGGCGAACTAACGTTAAAATAATCATTTATAACATTTCCAAACGAAATATTATTTGTAATAATTTCTAAAATTGTATCTTTTGTTAAGCTTTTTATTCCTTCTTCCATTTCAATAGAAAACAAATCAAAAATTCTATCAACTGGGTTTCTTGCTCTCCCAGAAGAAGATGGCGCGTTTTGTCCAAGAATTTCATTTCTGTATTGCTCTACTGATGTGTTGTTAAAAAAATTTGTTGCAATTTCTTGATCTTTTATATCCTGTTCAGTTTGTGTTATTTGATCGTATCCAAGAGGTTTTGATAGCGCAGATTTTCTACCTTTAGAAATCATTGGTTTTGTTACGGTGTCGTGAACCTGATGGCTGTGATGCATTACTATTGTGTTGATAGCGTTTTGCCTAACTAAAAAGCTGTTAACGTTTGCTTGAACATCTTCAATAAGACCAACGATTGCTCGCAATAATCCTAATAAATTGTCACCTTTAACCATAGGTTGTAATGAGTGTTTAATGTCGTCTATTTCGTAACCAGCAATTATGTCTACGCCACCAGCATCAATAGGAAATTCTTGTGAATTATTGCCTAAATGACTTGTTACAAGTTTTATTGTTTCTCTACCAATAAATCTAACAGCATCAGCTTTAATACCAACTCCAGATCTTGCTGTACTTTCCTCTATGTCAAGAGTAACGCTACCAATCTGGGCTGAACGCTTTGGGATGTTAAAGTATTCATCAATGTCACACATCTGCGAAATGTAAACTCTAGCTGCATCAGCACTAAAACTTTTAGATGACGGAACAGGAACGCCATTGATATTATTTATTGGCCGAGAACCTAAATGTCCAGCAACTAAATCAATCGCAGCAGCTCCAGATTGCCCTATTCCACCATAACCACTACCTTCGGCCCCCGGCCTATCCGACCCTAGAATTATAAAACAGTTTGTTTTAGAATTTATAACAGTCTCGTTGGATGTTTGTTTATAAACTGTTTTAATTTCAGCCAAACTTTCGTTATTTACGCCACTATAATTTGAAAAATTATCTAATTCTTTTTTTATTAAAGTTTTAATAGCGTTTTCAAAATTTGGGTCTATGTTTTGATCGCGCTTTATGTTATTAGTCCCTTTAGTAGATCTTTGCGCCATTTGCAAACCTCTTCCCATCCCAAAATAAATTTGGAATTGCGACATTATTCTTAATGTCATATAATGAACTTAAAGCTTCTCTATAAGATAAACCTTTAACTAGCTTTGATGGCTTATAAAAAACATTCCAGTTTGATGTTTCTGGGTTGCTATTCATAAAAAACTCTTGCTTTGGTAAAGCATGAATAAATCCAAAATCTTCAAAAATTTTTGTTACATTTAAATAACTTTTTAAAGTTTTTTCTAATTTTGGAGATTTACCAAAATTATTTTTAATATTATAAATGTCTAAAACTTCATTTTTAAATTCATAAATTATCTCTGTAGTGTTAAAGGTTTTGTTAACAATCCCGTAAACATTTAATTCATAGCCGTTACCAAGCGGTTTAGCATAATTTGGACCAACAAAAAATTCATTTTTATTAACAAGTAACTGAGAATTAGAAACAGCAAGATTTTTATTTATTCTAATTTCAAGTCCCAACTTACCAAAAACTGAAAGGTTGTTGTTATTGAAATTAACATCTAAAAAATCACAACTAAAAGGAATGTTAAAATTATTTAAAATAGATTTTATTTGGATAATGTCATTATAAATATCTTCCCTGACTAAGATATAATTAGCGCCTCGTTCTTTATTTAAAGAAACAGAACTAGCCAAATCAGTTTGAATTTTTTTTAATAATAGGAATGGTCTGTTAGCTGGCTTGCTGCCACCAACTGCTGTGTTATTGTTGGTCTGCGATGTTGTTTCGGCAGCTCTTGGAGTTTCTTGTTGTTCGTTTGTGCTTATTGTTCTTTGTTTTTCTAAATTAGCTAAAATTTTTAAAGCAGAAGCAAGTCTATTAGACTCACTTTTTTTTATGTTTAAATCGTAATTTTTTTGAAAACTACTAATTGCTGCTTCAACAGAAGATTGTTTTTTAATTTCAGAAATTGTAGAATTGCGTGTTTGCGTACCGGGCCAAACTTCGCTGTTCAATTCTGAAAAAGCAAAAGAAATTTGAACATCGGTTGAAGATAAATCTAAACCTTGTGATTGAGAAAATTTTATTAAATTTTCTAGTCTTTTACCATAAACTCCAGAATTACTCCATCCGGCTATTCCATAATTATCTTTTATAGCTTTTCCTGATCTTACATCTCTCCAATTTGGATGTTCAATGTGCGGACCGTCGATTAGTTTAGGTTCCCAATCTCCACCCCAAACAGCACCATTCTCTTTAGCAAGACGACCAAACGTTTGCCATTCTGCGCTATTAATATTATTAATAAATTCTTTTTTTCCAGTTTTTTCATTTTTTTTAAAAAGATTGACATCTATAGCTTCTTTAAAATTATGCGCGCTAGAGCCACCGGGAGCCGCTAATGGGCCGTTTCCCGCCTTATAAGCCGCATATTTAGCATCGCTTTCTTCTTTGCTTCTAAAGGCATCACCTAGATAATATTCAATGTTATTTTGTCGCAACCCCAGTAAAATGTTTATAACAATTGGCTGAAATCTTTCTGATAATTCAGAAATTTTAACAACTTCTTTTTCTGGTAATTGAGATGCTTTTTCTTTATCTAAAGGAGTGGTAGCTGGAAGGCTATCAAAATCAAAACTACCAACAATAGCGGCCGCTTGCTCGTTTGAAAGATCCGGAAAGTTTTGTTTAACTTGGTTAAATAATTTATTTTCTAAACCTGTTATTTCTTCTTCAGTTAATTTGGCAGAATTGCTTGAAAAAAGATTATTAATAAGCTCTAAAGCTTTTCTTGCTGTTTGCGCTACTGCGTTTGTTAGATCAGGTAAAACTGTTTTTTGTCTTGAATAGATTCCTAAATATTTATTATCTTGTGGATTAAAATTAGCTTCCATAAAAGGAACTGGCGACATCCTTACTCTTACGATATCGTTTTTTGATGGCCTTTCTTTCTCTAAAAGGATTTCGCTTTCTGGATAAAAAACTTTATATTTAGAATTTTGTAATTCTTGTTGCAATTGAACAGATTGATCCGGATGACTAATAAAATCAAATTCTTCATTTGGAACATCTACATAAATAAGTGTAATGTTTTTTTTACTAATTGCATCGTATTCTTGCTTGATGTCTATAACAATTCCTAATTTTTCCCCTTTGTCTAGGGGTTTAGATAACATTTTTTCTAAATTAAGTAAATTATCTCTTGTTTTAGAAATAAAACTTTGTTGTTTTTGATCAAAAGTTGGTGCGTTTTGAGCAATTGGGGCGTTAAGAACGCTTAAAGACTCTTTAACGCTTTCATAATCTGAAGAATTAAAACCGTCTGGTAAAAATTTAAAAACGGACACTATTTTTCCTCACGAATTGCATCATAAATTGTACTTTTTTCTAAATCGCTTATGCCTTTACTACCGCCTTCTTGTTTTTGAACAATTCCAGCTATTTTAACTAATTGCTCATTGCTGCGCTGTAGCGTTTCAAGATATTGGGCTGCAACATGCCCAACGGTTTGATGTGCGCTATCGCCTGTTTTAGCCATGTAAATAATAAGATCGGTTAGCAGCTTGTTAGCCACGCCCCGATCCTCTTGAACATTTTGAATTGTGCTTTCAATTAGTGTTTGTAGCTTCTTTTGAGCCATTTAAGCTGTCCCCTATGTGGGTTATCACTCCGCGATTCCATCTTTGCACAAAGTAATTATACTTAGTTTTAAATTTTTTTAGTCCTAACACAATTT
>Ga0194115_10001997_pt1 | contig 25009 bp, 7 predicted proteins | sample TA2MahsurfametaG_3_FD_148656 | JGI IMG/M metagenome (GOLD analysis project Ga0194115, IMG submission 148656) | Freshwater microbial communities from Lake Tanganyika, Tanzania - TA2015002 Mahale S4 surface | ecosystem: Environmental > Aquatic > Freshwater > Lake | place: Tanzania: Lake Tanganyika... | reverse complement strand
AGTTTTTATTGATAAAATTGAAGACTAGTAATAGCACAAGAAAGAGAACAAGAAAAACATGGATCTCTTCCACAAACTATACCCTTAGTATGAGTTGGATGAGCTATAATTGTACTTCAACTACAACATTCTCTACGAGGAGGACAACTTCAAGATCTATCAGAATTAAATCCTAGAAAAACGACTGAAATTAGTGATAACTTACCCAAAACAAAATCACTCAGTCCAATAACTGATCTCCTTGATATCAAAGATATAGCTGAATAAGGAATACAATGACAATATAGAAGAGATACAGGTCAAGACATTTATTTCATCCGAGAACTCAGCTCTGATCTATCAAGTTTTAAAACCTTACAACAGACTTTACCGATCAAGAGACTTCATATTTATTAGGCACGTCTTCAAGTCCAACAATGTCTTCTACATGATCGACAAAAGCATTTAAAATACGAACTATCCACCGTTTATGACCATCGTAAGAGGGCAGCTCTGTAATGTCTACGGAGTCTATGACCGATAAGATAGATTCTAGCTAATTGCTGATTTTTAAGTCACTAACTAAGGCTATTTAAATCTTGTCCAAGAAACTAACTTAACACTCAAGTTTCTCAAGGGCTTTCAGAGACTAAAATAGGCCAAGATCGATCCTAACTCTTACAAGTTTTTCAATTTAGAATGGGACTTAAATAAAAACGAAGCTAATAAAATTTAAAACTAAATAAGGGTCAGAAGAAATACAATAATCCAGATGGATAAGAAAAATTCAACACAATAAAAAATAGTCAGATAAGAGTAACATAAAAATTTTTCAAAGAAAAGTCCATATAATTAAAAAAAGATAGATAATTCTAACTAGAAACAAAAGACTTAATAAAAAGCAGAATAACCTAAAGTATAGAGCCAAAAATCCATCTAAAAAGCTTAAAATAACAAAAATGTCAATAATTTACCAGTTCAAAAAGCCTAAATAAAGAGATTCGATAAAAAGACCATGTAATAAATTGGTTAGATAAATGCTTAATAAATAAGGGCTAAGGATGCTTATAAAACAGAGCTCGACATTGTTAGGAATTTGAACAAAAACGGCTAAGTTATAATAAATGACTCTTTTAGGAAACATAAATACGTGCTTCATCCTTTAGAAAAATCATAAAAAAAGTTTATGAGTTCAGCCCAAGGCCATCCGATTTGGAAAGACTAATGGATCCATGACGACAAATAAGGTGCTCTAATTTTTGTTCATAAAAAGAAGATCGAAGATCAAAAAGGAGTTCTGAAATTTATTTTATCCAAAATGGCCAAAAACTTGATGACTGGGCAATCCGTTTTGAGTGTCAGTCTTCCAGTGGATATTTTTGCAGCTGAAAGCAATCTTCAAAGATTTATTTATAGCATGCTTTATGGTCCAGTACTTCTCTAAGGTCTAGAGAATCAATCACTTTTGAATCGTTTATTAAAAGTAGTAGCATTTGGTATTTCAAACTCGATTTTGTACTTAAGTATGGAAAAACCTTTCAATCCGATCTTAGGATAAACTTTCCAATGCTGGATAAACGGTTGTCCAGCCTATGCATAACAGATCTCACACCATCCTCCGATAGCTGCTTTGATTTTCAAAGGCAGAGGTTATGATGTTACAGGTACTATATATCTTATTTAGCTCAGCTTGAATCTAAGGTCTCATTGGGAGTAAACAGTGGAACAGGCACTAATGATGGAATTTATCGTGTTAAGTTCAAAGATAATGTAGAGGTGTGTTTCATAACGTCCGGCGGAGAAGTCTCAGGACTGACTCACGGAGACAGAAAGTTTAACTTGGTAGGAAAATGTACTATTTCCTTAATTTAGCATATTATTGGATTGAGAATCACAACATCATGGTTGAAATAGTGTGCAATCCTTATCAAAAGGGATTTTTTTCCTCAGGAAAACAACAATAGCCTTCTGACTATCTATAAGGCATAATTTATGAAGTCAAACCTTAATTTATGGCCAAATTTTTAGCAGGAAAACGCGAGACTCCAAAGTAAAAAGAACGAGTAAAGACTCTGGGAAAGTTGTCTTCGATATGGAATAAGTATGTAAAATTCGATGGTCAATAAGTATTTAGTTTTGATAAAAATTATCCTTTGATCCTTGAATACGAATCCAGTCCCTTACCCTCAGATTCTAATTGGAGATAAGATATCGAATATCGTAGAAGACTGTAGACAACTAGGGCTCAGACAGAAAAAGAAAGACTATAGATTTTACAGAGGAAGGATAGAAAATTACGTTAAAAATACAACAACAAAAAGCATTGATTGATAAGCAGCTATTTATATATTTTATTAATCAAAAGATAATATTTTGTATCAAAAGAATTATATAATATTACTGCAAATGAAGGCTGATAGATATTTATCCTTATGTGATCCGCATAACAGCATTATACATTAATTTGGATTTGATACTTCCTGTACTAAGACTGCAGGAATATGCATAAGAGGATGCAGCTAACACGATCACATCTCAAAAAATAACAAACACTAATTCATGAACTCTCGCTAGTTCTACAGAATAGTCGAATAGCTGAGGTAAAAATACACTTCCTTCAAAATGAATTTCAAATAAGTTTACATCAAAAAGTATATATCCATAATTTACGATTTGCTAGATTGTTTTGAAGATTACTTAGAGAACTAATATTTATAGAAGACTTCTCTAATTGAAATATTTTGCAAATATTCAAATTAGAAATAGTTGCTACAATAAGTTATCTAACAAAAATTATCTTAGATTTAGTTTTCAGAGCTGCAGTGCAATTAGATCTACCAGATAATTCGGTTCCAGAAGGTATTATAAAAATAGACTAAAGAAGATGAATAGAAAAGAATGATTAAACTAATATCAAAAGTATTTGAACATTACCTGATCACCAATAAAGTCATAAATAATGACAAAAACATTCTCAAAAATAAAAATTAGTAAAATCCGTACTTATTTAGAACTTTCTAATAGCTCAACCTAACTGACTTATTCAAAGAACTTGAGACAAAACTGAAAAACTATTAGCTTGCTCGAAGCTAATACAAAATAAAAAATTTAGTTATTAAAATTAAGTAGGATTAAAATTTCTAATTGAATATCAGTAGCCAGCAATTTTGCACGAAGATTGCAGATAAATTAAAAATGTATATCTAAAGAACATAGGCTTAAAATTTATAAATATCTGCAAAGTATATTTTAATATATTCAGTTTTTAAGTCGTATTTAATATGTTTTGGCAAAAACTATTCTCTAATCTTACTGCTCTAACAAATTTAAAGAGCTTTGTCGTTAAATGTGAATCTTTGGACACTAATAAATGCTAGTAAATATATTTTTATCAAGTAAATTTCAGCAATAAATCGAAAAATAGTTCAGTCTGCCTTTCAAATTCAAGGTATAGCAGACAGTATAGACATCGTAGTTACAAAATAGGTAAACAAGACAAAAAACATGAGACTAATTGCGTAAAAATATTGACTGTGATTGTTTCTAATATTTATTTGTCCTATATTACAGTTTGATATAATTTGAGTGTAAACATTATTTTATAATTAAATCTTATTGACTATGTCTAAAAGGACTAACAGCAAAAGTAAAAAAGAAAAATAACTTGACAAATCTATAGAGAAAAAACAAGAGGCTGATCAAAAGAATATAAATTCTTCAAAGAAAAAATTGGGAATCAATAGCTAGAACTTTGTAATGTGTAAAGTGGGATAGTTTGATGCACACTACGTTATGGACGGAAAACTTGGAGAGGGAAGCTTTGGAACAGTCTACAGAGTAAGACATAGAAGGTTGAAAATAGCGAGAGCACTGAAAATCATTAAAAAAAGAAGCAATGGGCAGTTCTCAAGCTATGATGAAATCGAGGTCTTGAAAAAGTTAGACCACACAAATATACTTAAGATTCATGAGTTTTATTAGTCTGTGAGTGATTACTTCATAGTGACCTAGATATTCGACGGTAAATAGCTCTTTGACGTAATTTCAGAGTAAATAATTATTTATTTAGACAATAGAAACTATAAGAAAAAGACGCTGCCAACATAATTAGATAGGTTCTTAGGGCTGTAAACTATTCTCACTCGCTCAAAATATCGCATAGAGACATCAAGCCTTAAAACATTTTAGTCAAAAAGATCAATGACAACTACAAGATAAAGATAATTGATTGGGGTCTTGGAGGACTGATGGGAGAGTAAAACTCTAGCAGAATCTGTGGGACACCTTAATACTGTGCACCTGAAGTTTTGAAAGGCAGTCACAATTTAAGTTGTGATCTATGGAGTATTGGGGCTATCACATATGTGATGCTGACTGGCGAAATGCCCTTTTCAGGAAATAATACTCAGTAGACAATTAATAAAGTCAAGAGAGGAGTTTTCAATGTTAATGCCAAATCTTTCAAATCACTTTCAGATTAAGCTAAATCATTTATAACCTCTTTGATGACCAAAGACGAACAGAAAAGACTGACAGCTTCTCAAGCACTCTAACATTCTTGGATTAAGAAATAGGCAAAGAAAGAGGGTCCACCGATATTCCTGAAGTAAACTTTGTAAAGGCTCAAGTAATTTAACCATACAAGTCGATTCGGAATTGCAGTAGTGAGTTTCATAACGAATCATTTGTCTGAATAAAAAGAGAAAGAACAGTTGGAATAAATTTTTAAGCATTTAGACAAGGACAATAATGGGGTCCTATCTTACGAAGAACTTGTGTCTGGATATAGCTAAATTTACGGCAAGTAACTAGGTAAAGAGATCGCTTTATAAACGTTTACCAAACTAGACATTAACCATAACGAAAGCTTATAATTCAGTGAATTTGTCACTTTTGGTCTCAAGTTGCACAAGGAATAAAAATAAACAAAGCTCAGAGAAGCTTTTGATTTATTTGATCGAGACAAAAACGGTAAAATTAGTATTTAGTAAATTTCTGAAGTTCTCAAAGGGAAAGTAGATGCTGAGCTTCAGTAATAGATCAAAGAAATAATCAACGAGATCGATTAAGACGGAGACGAATAAATTGATATCAACTAGTTCATAAACTGTATTGAAAAGGTAGGCCATCACAAGTAATAACATGAGAATAAGAAGCCAGTGAAGGAAATCAAATAGTAAAAAAAAGAGTAGTCTGTCAGCAAAAGATCTAAAAAATAAAGCATAAAGAAAGTTTAATCATCGAAATCACCTCCGAAGGGCAAAAGATAACGATCAAAAAGTTAACTTGATAAATGATGCTAAATGTTTTCATTAGAGTAGAGAAATTAAAAATTATGAAAATATTAATTTGTTAACACAAGAATTATGAAAATATTAGTTTTATAAAATAATCATATTTCCTCTATCTTTTTTACAGTTATTAACGGGTTCTAGAGCTTTATTTTCTTTTTGCCCAAAGTAATAAAATCAATGCTGCAGTTATGGTCTTCAGGCATCCGATGGACACTGCAGAACTCGTGAGTGCAGTGTTTACAGTCGTACCCAAGCATGCCTGTTTTTTTATTGCATTTTATGCAACGGCCTTTTTTAGGTTTGACTTATTCAGTCTCCTACCTTTATAAGAGTCTTTTGAGATTTTTAATCTATACTTCTTCTAAGGGTATGATTTTCTATGTTTACTAAGTGAACGCAGGTTTCAATACTGGTGTTTCTATTTCTTTAGGAGCCTAGCTGATCTTGGAATTTCTAGATAATGATATATATACTTGTAACATTTCGAGCACATGTTGTTAAAAGCGATGTTGCCGTACATGTCGTGACACTGAGTACACTTTTTTGGCAACTATGTAATGCTGTCGTTCTCATTATTTTCCTTCATTTTTAAATATATCGAGCTAATAAAATTTATAATAACTGTGACGGCCAAACAAGTATTTGTCAAAAACTATATACTACTGCCCATTTTTCATCAAGATGAAAGAGTGAACTAATATCTCATCAATTTAAAAATTCAATGGAGACGGAATTAAAAAATTGATACACTCATTCATTATGAAATTTCTAGTGAATTTTATTACCATAATTATACTTTTATTAATATGCCTCTTTTTAAATCCTTCGATCTTTTATCTTATGGTACTGAACCTATGAATTCTGATTAAATTTAAGTTTTTTTACACTTGTTAAGCAGATCCTAAGTTAATTGCAAATTAATAACTGCACGAAAAAACTTTTAAACATTGTGTGAATCAAATCGATAAAGTATATTTATGAGTTATTAGCCCTGGGAATAAATGTATTTTGATGGCTATTATTTCATTTAATCATTTATAATCAATCAAAGATACATATATAGGACTCGAGTAAATAAGAATAGCTCATGGATAATTATGATGATAGGATTTTATTTGAAAAACTGTAATAAAGCTTCAAACAGGAATCGTTGTAACAAGAGCAATGGCTAAAAGATGAAGAACAAGGAAATAATGATGACGTTGAAAATCATCAAATAGTACAAGACTCTAATGTCTCTCAACCTTCTCATTTAGAATTAATAGCGAATCCCTCCGAAAAGCCAAAATAAATGACCCTCTAAAGTTAGACTAATTGGAATTTCAAGAAATATCAAATGTGATTTATTGCATAAAAAATCAGAGAAGACTGTAAAAAACATATTTCATAAGTTAAATGAATTAGGATTTTTAGTGATTTAGCATGCATTTCATTTTATATTGATTTTTTTATCAATAATTAGAATTTTTGAGTCAATAATATAAATATATTGAATGAAGATGTATTTTATAAAAACTCTTTAATCTATCAGTCTATTGAATAAGTAATGTTTTGTATTATACAAAAAAAACACATCAAAAGAAGTATTTAAAAAATTCATGATTGAAATAGACAAATTAAAATCTAATCTCTATCTACATTTGATTTGATGCCTGTTTGGCTATTATTCTGATAGATTTATCATATATTAATTAAATTAAATGATGAACAAAGTTACCTTAACTTTACTTTTATTGGCAGTTGCATCCTCCTTGCCCTACATTGAGCAAATGTGTCTCGCCAATTCCATGATCGTAGGCAAAGAAGACCAGTCTGACCTGATCAACTGGGAATGCAACGTCTGTGATGCCACCAATCGACCAATCCACACCCACTACATCGAGTAAGACTAAAAGGACATCAAGTGCGTCCTCAGCGTCTACCCGACCTTCGTTGTGCTTGCCTTCAGATACACTAACACTCTGCTTAACGTCTGGCAAGACATCCTTTACGCCAACCAAGTGGTAGACAGTGATATTTGCGACAAGTGCAAAGTGCAGAAGGCCTACAAGAAGATGTGGGATTCAATCACTCCTAATGTCACAAGAGACCTTAGATAAATCAAAAAATCTACTGGATTGTAAAGACTTTACATTACTGGCATTAGTTTGGGAGGAGGCTTAGCAGTGATTTCCTACATCGACATCAAGAACGCAAACATTTTCAACAGCATCAACGTGATCACTTACGGAGCTCCTAGAGTTGCCAACAGAGAGTACGCCGCTAATTTCGACAGAATAACTGGCAGCAAAACTGTGAGATTCGACTACAAGGGAGATCCTATTGTTGTGTTGCCCAAGTGTTTGACTCTGCTTTGCAACTATCAGCACGTTGGAACCCGAAGAGTGTGCGACTAAACCACTCAGACCTGCACCAAGACTGACCAATAACCCGAGGGATTCTTCGGACAGCTCGAATGGATCACTCAGAACAACATCAAGTAATCAAACCTAGGAAGCATCGTAGATCATATATACGGCTACAAAAAGATCTACAACTGGACCTTAATCGAAAAATGATTCAGAATACACATATATCTTAATGATTTAAGAAACAATATAATATAAATGATTCATATGATTTCTTTCGCCAACTCTTTCCCTTTTTTACTATTATTTAGGATAAAAATATATATTTTTCCATTTTTCTTTCTTTAGACGTGTTCGATCTAAAAATCAAATTACTTTATTAGTTTCTACCAATTTCTGTTTGAAAAGTAGCCTCCCTTTATAAGGTTATAGCCCCATTTCATATTCTAGTAGTAGTGAAACTAGACTATATTTGACAACCCCTAGTTCATCAAAATTATTCTTCCGTCCTTTTTGCATACTCTGAGTTAAAACAGACGTACCTTCTGATTTCCTAAAGAGCTTTGTGCGGGTTTTGAACATATTACAACCCAAATGTATCGAGGATAGTATCGAAAGTGTTTTAGGCAAAAGGCATTTCCATGACATTTCCTAAAAAGTAATCGTATTTGATGAAAGGACTTGTTTTAGATGATCCTATCGATATCATATTTTGGCTGAAGTCTATGAGAGTCAATTTTATACCAGGCTTATAATACTTTAGATTTCTATTAGAGCCTGCACAAGTTTAGAGAACCTAAATGATTTGTAACATACTTTGCCCTCACACATGCTTACTAAGGTCTCTCGATACTTTTGAATAGATATCTGGTTATAGCCCTGCTCGAAGGAGTCCATGACATTATCGATCGAAAATGCTGACTGCTGATTCGTCTAATACAAATGCGCACCTAATTATTTTTAAGACATTAGCTTTTCAATATCGTTGTTAATCTTCGAGTACTCGTAGTATTTAAGATACCCCAGGCCACTCAAGCCCATAACACCTTCATTATTAACTATCTACCTAAGAACCCTAAAAATTTGTGCATCTCACGAATAACCTAAATTAAGATAATACTAAAAAAGCAAATAATATTATTAACTTTGAGAAAGAAAAGAAAGCAGTGAAAAGTGTACAAAATGCATTAAATCTTTAAAATGTGGATGTCTGAATTAGTATCAAACTGTCTTAAATTCTAGAACCTTGAGTAATTTTAAATAATAATTATTATAAACTGTAATGAAAGGCTTTAGCTATTCGATGACTAATTTTAGAAATCATAACACTGAATGCAAAGTAGTTCCAAGACCTGATCAGACTAAGGTTATTCTTGAGGACGAGAACAAAGTCAACCAACATGGAATGCTCAATAGAGTAGTTATGAACCATTTGAAGAAGAAAAAAAAGAAAAAAGGAAGCAAGCCTCTCATGACTTTTCGATAATAATTTGTGAATGGGGTAGAACACTTTAAGTCTTTGGAGAAGATGCAGAGTGTGAACAGCTAAAGAAATGAGGACATCAAAAGACATATTCAATAAAAAGCCAGCATGTACCGATAGAACGAATAGCTGAGACAAATGTTGATGAATCCTAGCTTGAAAGAGAATGAACTTCACAGTAAAATATATTTGCTAGAGACCTAAGTAAATACCTTGAAGGCATTACTCGATGAAAAAGACACTAAGCATCAGCAATAAATAGCAAAAATGAATTAGCGACATAGACAAGAGATTGAGGCAAAAGACATTCTATTGACAGGCAGGCAAAAGACTAACAATTATCATCAAAGCGATTATATCAAATAGCACTCGCCGAGGATTACCTCTGCTTCAAACGAGAAAGAAGCTAACAATATAAGGGCTGTTAACTTTGTGCCATCAAACAACATAGGTGCTTCTAATGAAACTAGAAGTTACAGTCCTCCTAAAAATATCATATACCAATCGTATGAAAATAATCCTGATAGTACGAAATATGAATAAAATCAGCTTTATAACCCTAAAATAGTGAAAATCGATAATTTAAAGAGTGATGGGCAGTCCAAGAAAAACAACATGAGTCCCCCAAAGGCAAGTTCGGTTCAAAACACTTTTGTAACTAATTATCAAAACTACAATACACAGCAAATCAATAGGCTAGCAAACGATAATAGATACGGGAATAATAACGTTAAGATCATTTCTCAACAGCCTACTATAATCAATAAAGGCTAAATCAAGACGACGATTGTTGAGGTTCCGGCTAATCAAATCTCTCACTAGAGTACTACTCTAGGCAAACCCGTTTATATAGCATCAAGAAATCAGTAAGCTACAGCTTATAACAGTAGTTCCAATAATTATCAAATTAGCGGTGCAAACAATCAAACTTCAAACTTGTATAAGTCTGAGGCAAGCACTCAAAATTACTCGCAAAAGACTAGTTTCGACCAAGTTTCCAATTCAAACAAGTATCACTAGGTCCAAAGGTAAAAGCTTAATATAAATGTGGTTCAGTCAAATGCTCCTAAATCCTAGACCACGGTTAACTTTGCAAACAATCTTTACAACAGTACGATATCATCCATGCCCGTCAAGAGTTCCTATGGCACAACTTAGGCACAGTAATACAAAGGGTACGGCGAGATGGACTTGCAAGAAATATACAAAAAGTACTGCATAGACTGATCATCTTTTTAATTGTGATATGGATTACTGTCTTTATTATAATTGACGATTTATAATATACGAAATTAACCGACAGCTTATATTCAAAAGCTCGCTGCATATGACATAGACCCTATAGTACACTCCTTCAGTTTACTTCAACTTCGACGATACCATCAACGTAATCAGCACTACATTCAGAAAACAAATTTCAGCAAATCCAACTTTTTTGAGCTTTCATGCACCAACCACAAACCTCACCTTCAAAACCCTTCAGAGTCCCCCATTAAAATCGTGGAGATAGGAGCAGTGGCATTCTCAAATCCTTACACGAAGCTTAAAACTGATTAATTTTTCTAATAATTCGATAACAATTTCATCGTGACGTTCGACTAGTAGCCAGGCCCAATTACAATCACCTAATTTACGACTAACTCGATGATTAACAATTACTCAAACACTATAAATTCTTCGAGCAGTTAAAACAACAACTGGACAATGATCGCTGAGCCTTAAACATCCAAAGGAACTCTTTCTAACATATAACATAGAGAAGGAAATGCAAATGAGTAATAAACTAATCCTGAAAAAGACAAGCTCATGATGAATTAATCTTTTGTTATATCGAAGGAGATAATGCCAGCCAAGGAAAAAAACAGTCCTCTGCCCTACTTCTAAATAAAAAAGCGCACTGTCTTCAAAAATAAGTAGAATATCCTCAATAATCAACAGTTTAAACAGACTAAAAAGAAACAAATACTCAATGCCAATGTTCTTGACATATTCTTCGACAAAAGCAAGTCCTGCGTCCCAGGAAGAGCGAAACAGGAGGGACATAAAAATGACATAAAGAGTCTGACCTCGAAGATTCAGACTAACCAGAGATTCACTATCCAGAATTAGATGGGCCATCATTTGATGGACAACAAGCGTACTTATGACAATATTTTTATTGAACACAAACAGTTCCGCTAAAGTTTCCGATCTATAACTCTGAACAACTGGAAGAGGAAGCTGCAAAGAAAGACTGCAAGTATCGATAAGACCATAAAGCGGTAAAATATATTTAAGAACAAACATATAGCGTTTCTAAGATGACTGTATATTGATCTTAATTAATTATTTGCAATACTAAGTGCTGAGTTATAAAAGAAATATCTATATTTATTATTATTTAATTGAATAGCTATGGAAGAAGATAAGGCTAATAAAAACTATCAGATCGCTCTACACTACAAGATGAAGTTCTACGAAAACTAGTACCCAGCCGAAGGATAATTAGTCATGGGTCAGTCTGAAAAATCATAAGAAAACGGCTGCTATGTCGCCCTCCTCGAGTACAACAACAAGGTAGGCATGATGCCCATCAACGAGTACACCACCGCTATGAGGAAAGCCATCCATCGGGCCATGAAACAAGGGAAAAAGGAAATCTTAAGGGTAATCAGGGTCGATAAAGAAAAAGGTAGTCCGTAAGATATTTAGGGTACATCGATCTATCTAAAAAGCAGGTGAATGCTGATGACGAGGCTGAAGGCTAAAAGAAGTACGCTTACTCTACTCAACTTCACTCTATCCTGATTCATATCGCATAATCTACAAAATGCTCAATCATATCTTTGTACGAAAAATACATATGGCCTCTATACAAAAAATATCCAGAATAACACCCCTTGACTTACCTCAAACAGTCCCTTCTGTAATTAGTGTTTAATTTAGGAACGAGGAAAAGTTAGAGGCTTTGAACATTGACGACTAGAAGATAAAACAGAGCCTTGTATAGGAGTTAAGGAGAAGATTCAAAAGGCCTGTTATTAAGACTATGGCCAACTTCAGTGTTTCCACAAGGTCCATGGAAGGAATCAACGCTATCAAAACTGCCCTCAACGCAGGCATCGAAGCCGCAAAATAAAAAGGATTCAACATCAAAATCTTTATCATTGGTGCTCCTAAGTACACTTGCGAGGTAGAGTCTGCGACCATATAAGCAGGAAGATAGGCTTTGAACTAGGCTCTCAGACAAATTGAGAAGTAAATGAAGAGCATCAAAGGCGAATATTTGCTCGATAAACAGGTAAATATAAATTTATGAAGCCTTATGTCGTCGGAGACACTAGCCAACACATCAAAGACATGATTAAAGACCAATAGATTCAGCAAATAGTTGACGGTGATGATTCAGATATGGGATAAGGATAAGAAGATGATTGATTTATATTATGAAAAGTATCTCAAAAATATAGATTCTTCACTATAAATACACTCTTTTGAAAAATAATCAGGTGTTCCAAAGCTTCATGCTGATGTTTCTCTTAGCTTGTTCGAAATCTTCAAAAGAAATATCTTTTTTCATCTTTCTAGTTGATTTTTTGGGCGACAAAGTTAGAGATCTTTATCGAGGTAGAGTAAAGACAGTTTTATCATGTTCTCTATTTCTATTTTTGAGATATATTTATGACTGCTTTTTGGAAAGAAAGGACGGACTGAAAGTGCAGTTACTTAGGTCTTCAATTATAAGATCTTGCTTTTTCAAAAATTATTTTCTTTTTCTTTCCTGCAACCTATGTAAAAGTATACATTACCATATTTCGTTTCGCCTTATGTATCCTCCGTCAACAATAATTTTGTCAATTTTCTTCTTTTCAGGTTGGAAAGGGCATACTAACTTATTTCGATTCTATGCATCTTCTTTCAGTCTTTTCAATTTTTCTTTAGTTTATTGATGTCTATTTATCAGATCAGTATAAATATTATGTACTTTGTCAAGCGGATTTTCTTTTTTATCAAGGTTTATATTGAACTTCTGCAGCAAAGAATGCTTTTGATTTTCATTTTTTGCCCTGTTCTACATTTCAAGCTTTATGTGATCTACTTTAAAATAAGGAGGCTCGAACTTTTTAACTTAAGTTTAAGGATTATTATTAATTTTAGACTTCAAAGTCTTAGAGCTTTTAGTAGGCGCCACTGAGACATTGTCATAATTTTTTCCACGAGCCTTTAGCATATAGAATTTAATAGTAAAAATATCGGATTTTATAATGAGAATATAAAATAATTCTTATTGTAAATGATTTTATTTTCTGACTGTAATTTGTAAAATCATATGTAAATTAACATATGCATAAATATCCTACTAATATAAATATAGTCATATTTTTGAAATGATTTGAAAATGTTATGATTTGCGATTTTATTTAATAATTTTGAAATAAGATGCTCAGAAAATTAAGTATCAGGAACATCGCCAATACCATAAACTAACAGTCCAGAATCGCCATGCGTGTCGATTTCAACGTCCCCATCAAAAATGGAACTATTCAGGACTTAAACCGAATCAAAGGTATTTACCACTTTATCTTCAGCATCTGTCCCCACCATCCAATACCTTCAACAGTACAACCCCAAGTCCATCGTTTTGTTGTCTCACCTCGGAAGACCCAATGGTACCAGAAATCCCGATTTGTCCCTCAGGCCCATCGTGAAGCCATTAGAAAATTTACTTGGAAAGCCAGTTACCTTCTTGGAAAGCTGCGTCGGATAAAATATTGTTGAAAGAGTCAACAGTGCTAAAAATTAGATCTTTTTGTGCGAAAACGTGAGATATCACGAAGAAGAATAAGGTTCTGTGAAGGATGCAGCTGGTAAAAAGATAAAAACACCGAAATAAAAAGTTTAAAAGTTCAGAAGCGAATTATCAAGACTTGGATCTTTGTATGTTAACGATGCTTTCGGCTGTGCTCATAGGGCTCACTCTAGTATTGTCGGATTCCAAAATGGCCAAAAAGTATCAGGTCTTTTGTTGGAACGATAGATTAACTATTTGCAAGATTTTATCAACAAGCCCAAACGACCAGTCGTATGCATATTGGGAGGTGCCAAAATCGCTGATAAAATCGAACTGATAATGAACTTGTTGAACTTCACTGACTAGCTCATCATCGGTGGCGGTATGTCCAATCCATTTTTGCATCGACTTTATGGATTCAAGTTGGGCAGCTCAAGACTAAACATGCCTGACGATCCCACTTTAATTGACAAAATCATGGAAAAAGCTAAGGCAAGGGGAGTAAAGATACATTTACCAGTTGATGGAGTCTGTGCTGCTTAACTTAAAGACGGTATTCCTACTTCCGTTTACGACAATGCTGATGTGCCAGTCGGATTGTAAATTTTCGATAAAGGTCCTAAAACCGTAAAGCTTTTTGACGAAGTTATCCAAAGAGCAGGATCTATCTTTTGGAATGGACCTATTGGAGTCTTTGAGCTGCAAAATTTCAGAAGCGGCAGCTATGGGTTACTTGACAGTGTGATCGCAAGAACTGAAAAGGGCGCCTTGTCGATTATTGGAGGAGGAGACACTGCGAGCATGGTAAACAGAAGCGGTTTGGGTCACAAAGTCAGCTACATTTCAACAGGAGGAGGGGCTACATTGTAGTTTTTGCAAGGCTTGCAATTGCCTGGTTTAACCATTTTGGATAACCAACCTTGATTCTATTTAGGTTTGTATCGATTCTTCAATCATATAAATTATGTAGTAAGCATGATTAATGATTATATTAGATTTAAAATGAAAAAGAATCAAAAATAATTCTGATTATCTTATTTTGTACTTTCTAATACCTTCTTGAGCAGCAATTCAGCCTTTTGCCTGATTTTGTTCCTCCGCGTCTACAACTCAATCTTCTACATCTTGATCTTCTACAAAGACTACTAAGTTGACATTTATCTTTTTGAGGATATTTACAAACTCCCTACCAATCTTTATTGAGATTAGGATGAATTTACTTGTCTTTTTTACTTCAATGACTATAAATACGAAGAAATAGTGCTTTTTTACTTTTGTTTCTTAGTTTTTATCACGATGCTCTAATCTATAGGCGTGACAGTTATAGACTTTTAAATATATGAATAGCTTCTGGCCTATTTAGTTTTTTATTCTGGATTTTATTTGAACTAGCCGAGATCGCAAATCAAATGATTTAAACAAGATTCATTTATTGTCCTTATGTTTCTTATCATCGAATCGCTTTTGATATTGTCTTCAACCTAAGGATTATAAATTTCATGAAAAGAAGATTCATAGCTCATTTCTTATGAAACTACTGATATTTTCGATTGACTCACTGACAAGTCTTTGAGAAACTCTAGGCTTTCCGGTTAGTAAAAATCTACAAATTACTCATCCTTTTTCTGTTGTGTTTAATCAGAACTGCCCTGTTCAGCTTTCATCTTTCTGAATCTTTTGAGTCGATTAGTGATAATACTTTTCTTGTCTGTGACCAGCATTTTGGGATATTGATTTTACTTTATTTGCTGACAGTAATAATCTATGTAAGGAGACTTATACCACTGCATATTTGTATCCTGTTTTCGATTTAAGGTTTGCCAGAAGGAGTGCTGTAGTAGTAGACTCGTCTGAGAAACTAAATATCCTCAATTAGGAATCTGACATCGTTGAGGTATATGTATTAAGAACAAGCGTGGTTTCTGCTGAGAAATTAGTTGATTTATCTGACCTTGTAAAAACTAAAGGCATGATCATATTTATTGCAAAGGTTTCTTTCAACTAGCTATTTTATTATTAAGTTACTTTAGCGAATAAGGTTTGAAAAGATCTGAGGGGATTGCATTTTATTATTGTGCAAGCTGAAAATAAAAATTATATGGATTAAATTTAAGATTACAAATATATGTTTAAAAATATCGAATTCCAATATAACGCATTGCTATCATAGCTTATATAACATAACGTATTTTATTATTTTATTATACTCTATACATAGAAAATCAATCATGTTTATCAAATCAATCTCAAACGCCAAGAACCTGCCTGAAATCAAAGACAAAAAATCAACTCTAAGGTCAGGAAAAAGCTCAGTCGTCATGCAAAATACTTCTTTTGTTTCATTCCAAAACGTCAATTAAATCATAATCAATGTAATTCTTATCTAATTCAGACCGAAACACTACCAATCTAACTAATAACCAACTCCCTATAAATCAAATAGCTTCAAATATATTTCAATACGACTCATGTTATAATGAAAAATTCTCAAGAAAGTCATAGTCATCCTTTGCCATCTGATCTGAAAAAGTGGCTTAAATTAACTTTTGGTAAAGAAAACTGCAACATTGAAGTAAGGGCAAAGTTCAACGAAAATAAAATCAATAAAAAAAATATTTTTGGAAGTTTCATGTCATGGAAAAATACCAATAATGACTAATTATCGCAACTAACATCCCTGAACATCGAACATTGGATCAATCAGCTGAGATAAAAGATAAATAACCATGCCAAGCCATAATTGAAAAGTTAGGGGAAAATCAGTGGATTTATAAAGAGCAAAATAAGCCAAAGGAAAGGACTCAGTAACCAAAAAACTAAATCTATTTTGAGCAAGTTTAGTGAAGTGAGCATTCACACGGCATTTAGCAAATAGTTGAGTGCATGTAACTAACAGTCTTATAGTATTGATAGGTCTACGCCTAAATAGACGAATGCTGGAGTGAGTCTAAAGAAGTTTCACGATAGAAAATAAAAATTTACGAAAAGGGAAATAAATACTTGCAGTCAGAATAGAATGAGTGAAACTGTAAGTCGATTCGTGCATATGAAATTAGCCAAAGGCATAGATAATGCGACTGAAGGAAGCACCATTCTATTCCCGAAAGAAACAACAATATAGGCAATAACAACCCTTCCCAAATAAAAAAGATATAGACCGAAGTTTTGCGACGAAATGCCCCTGTCTGTTTAGGAACTATAACAAAAGCGAAAGAAATTCGATTCTCAATTTATGACTAAGGTTTAAAATACTACTAACCTTTAAACAGACATCAAAACTAATGAATCAGAGGTCAAATAATAAATCATCAAACAAAATGACTCGCAAGTCAGTCACATATAAGATACATTTTAGCGAGGAATTTGCCACAATAAAAATTTAGAAAACAACAATCGGGATGTTTAAGAATCAGGAACATTGTGTTAATCTGTGTTCTAATGATGAAATTTTTTATCACTGCAGTTTTATATTTTCTTGACTTCTGACTAATAATTATCGGAATACTTTTATAAAAAGTATAAAAATTATTATTTATATGAGAATTTTATACATTTTATTAAAGAATTTCATGATTGATAAAGTTTGAAATGCGAGTATTTGATTTTGTTAGTTAAAATTTCAATTATTTGTGATTTAGTGATTAGTTTTGCTGATGGATTCATTTTTATAGATTCTGTTGAATTTTGATGGGTATGCAATTTGATATATTTGGGCAACTAATTAGGACAATGCATTGATTTATAAGCATACTTATATACTCTACGATCTATAATGATAAACAACAAAAAGAATCAAAAAGAAAACCAAATACCAGTCTAAGAAATACAATCCTAATTCATCAGTGTCCTTCAGAAGACAAACAACCTCAACGCCGCAGTCAACTACATACATCTCATGACCAATCAACCTCAAAATCTCACCGAAAAACAAAAACTTCATTTTAGCATTCTTAATTGGTAAGACCCTTTTCATCATAATGAGTCAATCTCTAATATATTTCCACAAGTATTTTATGAGATTTACTCATTTTCTTTATATCTCTTTTTATTATATTTAGGCTTTAGGATATCGGTGAGGACTAATCATCTGAAATATTTTCTTTTAAGTGTCCCTAACTTATCCAAAAAATAGTAGATAGATGTCTCTTGAAATATAAGCTTGACATGTTGTTTATGATCGAGGGAAATCATTCCAAAAAATCTAAACTTTCTCCCAGTTAAAAGCAACTTAAAGCTCACAAATCCTCCATAAAGATAGCATGGCTATCAAGCCCGATGATTATGGTTTAAAAAAAGGGAGCTTTGGATATGTTGAAACTTTTTTATGGCTAGCACTATTTAAGTTCAACTGACTGCGAATGCTAAATAAACATGAGAAACAAATCAAAATGCAACTGTACTGAAGAACTAAACACTTAAAACTAAATCCTTTACTTTGTCATTAAAAAAGTCAAGAAAAATATTATCAAGTATTATAATAATGCTCCATTCGCTTACAAAATTAAATAACTTGAGAAAATTCAAAAATTTACTAGAAATTCATTAAAATATTCCAAAAATCAAATAAGTAAAGTTTTTTAAATGAATTTCTAAGAGTTGCAGAGATAAAGAGACTTATAAAAAATTACGAATCTTGGAAAGAAAATTTAAAAATAATATTATTAAGACCAATAAAAAATATCTCTTGCTTTGTTAGATGAACTTGATAAATAATAAGAACAATAGAGAAGAAAAAAAGAAAAGCCTAAGACAAAGAAGAATAAAAAGGGTGCCATAAAGGATGAATTTGATAAAAACGATTCAAAGGAAGAGTTAAGATATAATAAACAAATAAAGTAAAAGGAATTCATTCAATAAAATAATCAAAAACAATCTGTTAAAGATTTAGATTCTATTAACAAAAAAGAGGCTTTTAAGTAAGATTAATATGTATAACATGTTTTTTAGGAAAACTTGATGAGCAATACTGAACTTTCCTTATAATAAACGACATATAAAGACCAGTAACGTAATTCTCTAGGATTTCTATAGTAAATTAATGAATAAGTATGTCCTGTTTTAGATAGTTCTAAACTATAGACGAATAGTAACACTCCAAGCAATACTTGCATTTAGAACTCTTCAGATAAAGCCTAGAAAGATCCTTAACTCACTGTCGAGTAATACTAAACATTCATTAATCCAGAATTATAAGCTGAAACGATAAAATTTTCAGTCATTCAAGAAATGATTTCAAACAAGATGATTTGGTTTAAAGAAGAGATTGCAAAATCATACGATCTAAAGATGATTGTACTTAATTAGATAGCATCTACAATAAATAGGTTATATCCTTTGTTGACCTTCCAGGTCTTCGGGTCAACTGTAACAGGTTTGGCTCTGCCAGGCTCTGACTTAGACATACTCGTTGATAACACCTTCTATTATATATACCAATAGCCAGATCTCTTGAAAAGATTAAGCCAGATTTTCAAAAAAGAATATTGGGTGTTAGACTACCAATGCCTTTCTTCAGCCAAAGTGCCAGTCATAAAGTTGGTAGTCGACTTATCTTACTTCATGGCCGAGTAAGAGCTTTAAAACTTTCTACAAGAAAGTTAACTTAAGCTGAAAGTTGATATAACCTTGAACAGCTTGAATGGGAGGAATAGTGGGCTTCAATCTTCTTAGCTCATGCAGTATGTTTTATCGTATGCCCCAAATTTAAAAGAATCTATTTTGATTCTCAAAATGATGCTCACAAAATATGATTTGCACTAAAATTACACGGGTGGCATAAGTTCTTATACTCTTTTCCTTCTGGCCATTTCTTACGTTTAATTTTACAAGGTAAACATCTATTAGCTTACCTCAGCTGAAATCATCATCAGTATTATATAATTCTATGCAAATCAGTTTAATCACAAGGAGTTTGTTGTTAGGTACAATAAAGCTGATAAGTGTTTTTTGACTTTCGATGAATATTATCAGTTTCATTTAGGAAGCCAATAAGCTCTGGAAGAGAGTGGAATCCTGAAAGTCATAGACCCGGTGAACAATAAACTGATTAAGGCTAGCTATAGTGAATTCAATCAAGTGATTAGTTTATTCAAAACGTTGAATCAATCGATGGAAACTCTGAGAAAGAAATGTCTATAAGTAATGGAGACGCTGATGCTTGAAAATAACATAGTAGATAATAGCATTGTTTTAAAGATAGCAGAGCAAAACGTTAAGAAAAGTCAATAATTGTCCAACATTTACTACTTTTTATTTTGATATGATAGTCGCCTTGTTTTGATTGCCTATATCCTCATTATTTTTATATCACTTATGCATAAACCAATAATATAATTCATGAATAATTAGCCGGAAGACAATTAATTTGTTAATCAACAACTGGACGATCTAGAGATTCATTAAAATTAAGAGGCTGTCGATTTGTAAAAATACTAAAAAGAAGAAGACGAGGAAGATTCAGGGTAAGAGGGTGGAAAATGGTAAAGAATTGAGTAACCCTAGAAAAAGATCGGGCTGTATATGGTAGACTTTTAGCAGTGCGACAGTAAGAAATGCACGGGGAAAAAGATGTAGAGATTCAAATTGCTGACTCCTATCAAAGATCACAAGAAAAAGTTCAAAGGAATAGTTTTAAGTGCCTTTGGAAAGAAGTTTGTCTCGAAAGATGATCTATAGTACTGCTAAAAGTATGGTATTTGTGTCATAGATTGCTCCTGGAACAGAATTTAGTAGACTAGATAGTTCAGATACAAACATTAAAGGTACACTCAGAATAATTTAGAAAACTGCCTTTTGTGGTCGCTGGGAACCCCACAAATTACGGAAAACCTTATCAGCTATCTTGCGTTGAGGCTGCAGCTACGGCTTTGTGCAGCATCGGATACATAAACCACGCCAAATTTATAATGTCGAAGTTTGGATGGGCAGATGGCTTTTGGCAGCAAAATCCTGGCCTTAAATAATATAGTGAATGCAGCACTTTAGAAGAGATAAAAATAAAAAGTAAATAGAATGAGTAGTCGAAAAGCAAGGGCTTTGAAAGAAATTATGATCTGCCTTCAGATTAAGATTAATAATAGGAATAGCAAGTATGATTCTTTATTTCATATGCATTTTTTGTATATTTATCAGCTATTAACATTTTAAGAAGAGAAATAAATAAAAAATCAACTCAAACACTTAAGAATTTAAGGACTTATCAGTTTATGATTTTTTTATTTTATCAATACCTTTAATTATTCAATCGCCATTTCGTCCAGTGACTGGCTATACTGCTTTCCTAAAGTTAATAACATACTATGCCAGACTATTGGCAGTTATCCTTAAAACGATCTGAAACTCAGAAGATATTATGTCAGTCTTGTCAGCACTCTTTTCGGTAGAGTGTAGTGTTTTCCCAGCAAGGCTGATAAATAGTGAATCGAAGAGTTGCAATAAGGCACTTCCATCAATTTGAGCATCGCCACTGAAGCAGATATTACGGGGATCGACATCTTGCTCAGCAAAGATTCAATTACCTTAGTTTCCCGAAGCAGAGTCTCTGGATGACAGAATTAAAACATAATGCCTTTGAACCAAGCATTAGTTTTGTATAGAGCCTTTTTCAAAGCCTAATATAGATGAACGTTCAACTTTTTGTTGTTGGCTAGATCTCTCTTTATTATCGGCACAAGCCATGTTTTGTAAAACTATTAGGCACGAACAGGGTCGAAATTAGAAGCAAATATGTTGACTGCTTGTACCATGGCTTGTGAAGTCCATTGGTCAGGTCGAGTCATCTAAATCACTTACTTCCAGTGCTCCAAATTTGGAATGATTTTGAATGCCTTTGGAATCTTTCCACTTCGGTATCTGTTGAATAGTTTTCCTATTTATCCGTAAACCCTTTTTACTTCGGGATTATCCAATGATTTTTGTTAAACCTATCGGAGTTTCCTTTACAAAGCATTTTACCAATCTCCATGTGTTTAGGCCTACCCTTAGCCGAGACCTAGAATACCTAATAAGTTCAACTCTAAGTCAGTCGCATTTTATGATCGCTAGTTGGGATTCGCCATCTCAACTATTTAATTATCATCAGCAGTTTATTTTTTGCGACGATAGTTGGCAGCTATTTTCTTTTTTTGTAGTCTTTCTTTTCGTTTCTTTTCGATGGCCTTATGAACTCGAGCCACTCTTCTGTGAGCCTTGTCTCTCTTGGTCAAAATCTTAACTTTTCTTTTGATTTTGGTATTCTTCTTTTAAATTGCCATTGTTGAACAAAAATTTAATAATAGGCTTTATTCATTTAGATTGATAATAAAATACTTTTTGAAAAGAACAGTATCATCATGTCGGAACAATCCTCTGTTTAATGTTTTATTGATTGTTTTTATACAACTTGCACTTCTCTATGAAATCCACTAAAGTAACAAACACGTTGAATGGTTCATATTACTTAGGCCGATCGTTTATCAGCTTCTATGAATTTACTTCAGGAAATTAAAGTCTCATCAGCTTTTGCAAGTATTTCTTTGGCAACTTCTTGAAACCCACTATGGCCCCTACTATCCCGCCAACTATGCAAGCGTTGGTATCACTGTCACCAGCTTACTTGATCACAGACTTGATTTCCTAAAAAAACTACAAAGGGTTTTTCTCTGAGGGCATTGAAGATAGTCGATATAGAATGTTCATTCCGTAAGTCCATGCGATTTTAGCCCATCCCATATTCTTGACCGCCTACATTTTGGCAGACTCCTTCGATCTCGAAAACCATGTCTTAATCTATTTATTTTCAGTGATATTTTAAGCGTGTTCAAAGATCTTTCTAAAGGTCTACGGCTAATTGTCTTTTCTTTTAATGAGACTGTAAAGAACTACGACCCATATATATCCAGCCTACGTTAAGTTCTCGTTAGGATGCAGTAATTTAATTTAGTCTACATATTATGAGCTATACTTTTTATGAAATCTTTGTGATTTTATGGCTGCTCGTTGACGAGATGAAAAAATATAGCCATGGGCGTTATGCGCATCAACGATCCGTTGCTTTGACTTTTATTGTTCATTCTGTAAACTTGCGAAAGTATTTTTTCTATTTTTTATTCTTCTTGACCCTACAAATTTCTTCTTATTATTTATATTCCTGATTTGCAAGTATTCCCTATGTCGAAAGGAAAAGATTTCTACCATCTGACGTACTATCCGCCGATTTTCATCAACAAATCCTTTTCCTGTCTCTTTAACTCTTTATCGGGGTCAAGGTGAGATAGTCCTTTCAAAAGATGGTAAGACATTTAGGAATCATCTGTGAACTGTCCAGATCTTAAATGAAATACTCCCCCTCCGTTCATTTTCATCGCTAAATAATATTTTTCATACCATTTTTTAAGGTCGATTCATCGATTTTCCTTGTATTGAACTAGCAGTATGCCCCTAAAGCATCACCAATCAGACATCCAAATAAACAACCGAAAGTAAGATTTTCTTAACTGGTAATAGTTTATTCTTTGAACCTTTTTGTGATAAGATATATTGGCTAGATCTTTAATTTTCCTTGACAACCGTTTTCTGAATAATTCGAGTGTTGCTTGGTTTTTTGGTATCTTTACTCAATAATATTCATAATTTAGTTAAAATTTAACTATTTTTACTAATTGTTTGTTCTACTTTAATCCAAAATATTTCCCATCGATCTATTATTTTATACTATATACGATTATATAAGTATATGCTTCAGTGATTAAAACTTCAAAAAAGATCAGTAATTTTAGCCTAAGCCAGCCTTCCATTTTTAAAGATAATCTTAGTCTATACGACTAGGGACTCTATTCTAATTAAAAGCGAAACCTTCTAACATTTTATTCATTTACTAATATTATTTAGGCAGCTACTATATTTTTATCACGTCGTTAGCTATTTATTCAATTTTCTCCTAGTTTTTCTATTAATTTTTCATTTTCTACTACAGCCTACGATTCTTTCGTCTCATTTTCTTTTGCTCCTTCTTCTTTTTTTATTCCTCAAATTCTTACAAAATTTATCTTTAAGGAGACTTAGATATTTGTGTCGATTCAACGTCAAATGATTTTTATGCGTTTGAATACTATTTCTAAGATATGAGTCTTTTCCTGTTTAAAAATTGCTGACTGACTTGGTTCAGCATAGGGGTTATGGTTTTATCCATGAGTCTGTCAAACCTGTGTTTCAGAGGCCCAGTTTTGTAATATTAAAAAGCGTATCTATAGACAATATTCTACATTTTATAAGACTAACGTTCAAGACTGGAAAGGCTTAGACAATGCCATCGATAAATTTGAGAAAAAGCTTTTTCAAATTGCCGCACTAAGTAATCATATTTTTTACTTCTTCCTTGTTGATATTCGACTGTAGATATATATTGATTGTCTTGATGTACTCCTCCTAGATAAACTATAAGAATTCTAACAATCTTTATCGAGTTAGCTTCTTGTATATGATCGACCCATCTTCGCTAGAATTTGAAGTTCGATTCTTCAGCCTGTTGATAGAATCAGTTATGATTTAGTTCTCAAATTCCTATATCTATGCCTTTGTATAGTACTCATTTTTAGCCAAGTTCTTCTTCTCTTTCTTTATTTTTTGAGTTTTCTAAACGATCTTTAATTTGATCTACTTGAGACCTTGCTTTTGGCCTTCAAAAGTTATGCTGATCATCCCTTGAGTGATACTGTCAATCGTCGATAGCTTGATCTACTATTTTTTGAGAGCTTTGTTATTAATTGAGTACCTGCCTAATCTACTTTATTTTACATTTTATGATCTTTTTAATAAATATTAAAAGTTATCAACTATAATATTACATTACCGAACCAACAAGTATTATCACAAAGATAAAAATTGATAAGTATTATAGAAAAAACTTGGTATAGTCATAAAAAAAATTTACATTGAAATTTTAGTAAATGATTTTTTGTGGGTGGCTGGAGGAAACTTCCTTTTTATCCTTGATAGAGCAGATTTAATTTTATATTTTATTACTTTATACATATCTAACGCGATGGCATCAAAAAGATAAATCCAATAAAAATAACTCAAGGCTGTGCTTGCTAAAGACATCGGATCCAGAAATCCTGTTTTCTCATCCGCCCACATTGCCTAATTGCATGCCTTG
>Ga0194115_10001996_pt1 | contig 25018 bp, 24 predicted proteins | sample TA2MahsurfametaG_3_FD_148656 | JGI IMG/M metagenome (GOLD analysis project Ga0194115, IMG submission 148656) | Freshwater microbial communities from Lake Tanganyika, Tanzania - TA2015002 Mahale S4 surface | ecosystem: Environmental > Aquatic > Freshwater > Lake | place: Tanzania: Lake... | reverse complement strand
GGCTGTCGGGGGTCGAATAACTCGTGCCACATTATTTTGTCGTCTTCCAACAAGAGTCCCCCATTCTCATTCACATCCTTCCTTGTGATCCCCATTAATTTTTTCTACCAGGAAAGTAGTTCAAGCTTCGGCAATCGCTCTTAACTATGGATCGAAGGATCTTATTATCCGGGAGCGTATGTTACCCCTAGGATTTTCCTGGACACGAAGACTTAGTATCTTCGCATTCTTCCTAATATTTTGGTTTCAAATTGCGATGTTGGTCTGCCTTGGTATCCTGAAGATACCCATTGTGGGGAAATTCCTATGTGACTATTTAGCACCTCCTGGAAGTGGTGCACCCGATTGGTTAGTCGACTTAGGAAGTTGTGCGACCTATGTCGAAGTTATATCATCAGACTCATCTACGAAGAATGGGACTGTGAATCGTGGATATGCCCATCTATCCTTTTTGGGTGATCCTGGTAATGCCGTTACGGCACAGTGTGTCTGTGAATCGGCACTTGCCTTATTATTGGATGAAAAGAATTTACCACCCAATAGTTTGGATGGTTTCGGAACGCCTGCGGAATTACTAGGAGATGCCTTATTGAATCGATTCCGTAAGACTTCCATTCGACCGGTCAAACTACATACGACCGCCAAAATCGGTGTACCGAAGAACGACACGAAAGTATATCTATGAGGGCCGTCTTCTCATCTATTGTAGAAGCAGCCTTTTAAGTTCTAAAGCACTTTACTTTTCATATTTGCGATACACTACAGGTGTTGATACAGTAACTAGAGCTCCGTTTGTATCACACTTTCCAGTACCTCACGGCGACTGCCATCCACCATTCCTTTCTAAAGCCTTGGCAATCGCCACAGCAACTTCGCTTCCAATGTTGTTGTTACCAAGAGAGAGCATTTGCAAACTCTGGTTCGTTTCGAAAGCCTTGGCCATAGACGCAGCACCTTCCCTCCCAATGTTGTTGTGGCAAAGAGATAGCGTCTGTACCGTCTGGTTCGTTTCTAAAGCCTTGGCAATAGCCGCAGTACCTTCACTCTCAATGTTGTTACTGCTAAGCTACAGCGTTTGTAATGTCGTGTTCGTTTCTAGAGCCTTTGCAAACGCCGTGGCACCTTCATATCCGATGTGGTTCTCACCAAGAGACAGTTGGAGCAAACTTTGGTTTGTTTCTAGAGCCTGTGCAATAGCCCCAGCACCTTCACTCCCAACGTCGCCCGTTGTCATCAAAATACATTTCTTGCAACGTCGTGTTTGTTACTGGCGCTTTGGCAATAGCCACAGCACTTTCACGCCCAATGTCGTTGCTGCCAAGAGATAGCAATTGCAATGTCGTATTGGTTTCTAGAGCCTTGGCAATAGCCGCAGCGCTTTGACTCCCAATATTGTTCTTGCCCATCGACAGCGTGTGTAATGTCGTGTTCGTTTCTAAAGCCTTGGCGATCGCTGCAGCACCTTGACTCCCAATTCCGTTGCCGTATATGTGCAATTGTTGCAATGTTCTATTCGTTTCTAGAGCCTTGGCCAATGCAACGGCGCCTTTACTCCGAATGTTGTTGTGGTTAAGGTACAGCACTTGTCATATCTGATTCGTTTCTAGTGCCTTGGCTATTGTGATGGCACCCGAAAATTGAATAAAACTGTTATCAAGGGTAATGTTTTGGACCTTCGTTGTTGGTTCCATCAACGCCTTGGCGATTTGTTTAATGTCCTCATCGCGAAGGTATCTACCGGCAAGATGGACCGAGTCCCCCCATTCTTGACAATGTAAAGATAAATTTCTTCTTCTTCTTCTGGAGTTTTTCTTGTGGTCCATAACGATGGCGCCGACGATGAAAGGATTTGAATCCTATTCCCCATAATGACGATGTTGATTCTCTCTCTGTCTTCTTGTTATGTCATCAACAATATCCGCCCAATTGCGGTTGTGGTGGAATGGTGTATTGCAGTATTGCAGAGCAGGATCACCCCTGCGAATCGTGAATGATGGTACCGTAGCCGGTCGTGGTCCTCGATTCAAACGACTCTTTTGGAATCCTGCAAAGAAAGTGGTACTGTACGATTTTCCCGAAAAACCCATTCAAATCTTGACAATTGCCTCGAATTATTGAAAATTATTCCAGACGTTTTGGAAGTTGGAAGTTGGATTCTAATCAAAGTAATCAACCTCAAGCTCCAAGTAATCGTATTACGTTATCGCTCAAGCGAGGATGAGCCACAAGTCGATGCCGCTATTTCCCCGACAGGAAGAGGATATGACCTCACTTGCCAATTGATGACCTCGTAGTTGAGTCGATACTGCTAAACCATGCCCTATTTGTTCATCACGATATCTGTTTCCTTCGTGAATGAGGTCTGGATGAAAGTTTGATCACTGTTTGGCTCCAAAAGGGTTGGGACGATGAGAAACATGAGGCATCGCTTAACACTGTCGAGCGCTTCGATAAAGGGGGTGCCCTATTTCAGGCTGTTGTTGGGTTTGATCGCATGTATATTGGTTTGGAGGAATATTATCCAGGTCTTGATTCTTGTCACTACCCGTGATGTGCACGCTGACCTTGAGGCCTCCAGTCTTCGGACGGGAGTTATTCCCTCATCGGCGATAGATTTACCTTTTTCAAGCTTGGGACATGGTGAGATGACGCATCGTCGGATCTTTCTTGGAATCCTTACCACCAATTTCTTCGATGATAAAAGAAGGATTGTTATCCGCAATACATATCTGAGAGAAGGCGACCCCAACCGACCGATCAAGATATGCTCCCTCGACGAGTTACGACCTGATTGCCAGGTTGTCTATAGCTTTATCGGCCAAGTCAAGAAAGGTCGAAACGTGAAGCGTGAAACAGACAGAAAAAATAATGATCTACCTGACAAAAGATGGAACGAACAAATTCCTTTCTCTATACCAGTACTTGGTCGATTCCGCTTTGCTTCGATCGACTGGTAAAATTGTGACAATTTCAGATTCTACAACGGGGAATTCCTCCGCGGCAACTTCGAAGGTTCCGTTCGACTTTGTCGCAGTCACAACCACTTCCTTTGTATTGAAACCTGATTGTCTATGGCCGCAAGAAGTTTTTATGGGAACTAGTCCTGTGTTTACCCACCCCAGGTTGGTGGTATTGGGTAGGGTCACCTCTGGTAACGAGAACATCACGGGATATACTCTACTGTCGTCCGATCTAATCCAACCTGTACTCGATCATGGACTGTCTGAATCAGTGAATCAACGTGATCTCGTTGAGATTATCAGTGAGCTAGGCTCCGATCAGGCCGCGAAGACTTTGGATCAAGATGAAACATCCCCTCTCTCGGACAGGGTGTTTCAATTGACACTACATGACTCCATCGCTCTACCTCCGCAAGGAAGTGGGAAGAATATTCACGTACGACTACTTGATGTATGGGATACGTACAAGGATGAAAACTTGGTCACATACCAAGATACGGCGGAAGAACTCCGGGTACGGTCGAATACTCGTACAGATTTTACCAAGTGCCGATTTGGGCCTCGCCTCATCCTCGGAATCATGTCGGTTTTGGGGGGGGATGATATCGAGCGACATCGACGAAGAACATTGCGCGACACCTATCTGAACTACTTCAAGCAGTCAAAGACACAGCAGCAGCAGCAGCAGCAGCATAGAATCTGTGCTCTGTGGGAACTACTTGATAAGACTTGATCCGATCACGATACTTTGCTTCGAGAATGTCAGTTAGCCTACACCTTTGTCATCGGAGCGAATCCTGGTGGACCCACTGAGAGACTGGATTACAATAACTCCGACTCAATGATGTTGACTCCTGACCCTTCGGAATCGGACGTCGTATTTCTGAACATCAAGGAAAACATGAATGATGGCAAGTCTCAAACATTTTTCAAATATGCGACAACTGTCGTCGACAGCATCTATACCTCGACTACATCATCAAGAGTGACACAGATACGGTTATCTACCCTGAACATTTCTTGGCTCACGCAATGAGTCGCCTTCCCATGTTCCCGAACAATATCAGAGTGTATGGAGGCTTTGATTTGAAATCACAATTGGATATGATTTACTTTGCAGGGTCCCTCTATTTTCTCTCAGTAGACCTTGCCCGCTACATAACCTCCGAAGCTTGTGATCGAAAGACACTAGACGTATTCTCGGAGGATCGAGCTATGGGATGGTTTGTGCATTCACACCCCTTCCCGCTCAAGCGTTTCAATATCGGTTTACATCATTCGAATCAGGATTCACCAGCAGCGAAGCACCCAGTAAAGAATGTTACGATATTTCAGCAAGAGTGGAACAAATATGTGAGCTCCACGATGAGTTTGAGCGAATGAATTCAATATGTCCTGTACGCAATCTATCATCTTGTCCTACGGTTCACAAATTCCAGCCTCGGTATTCGGAGGACCCCGCAATGGAGCACGGCACAGACTAGTAGACAGGGAGCTGCTCATCATAGGTCCCAAGTCACCACTCTGAAGAAGTTCTACGGTTTGCTCTTTACGTTTCTAGCCTTCTTTCAGGTAGGCGTCGTAAAGGCGGACGTATCTGGTGACTACAGGCGAAATCTAGTCGATTCAACCACGGAGGTGTCTTTCGTGTCGAGCTCAACGAGGGCGAGACTTCTCAAAAAGGCCAAGAAACCAAGTCGAGAACCTAGTTCGAAACCCAGTCGGAAACCAAGTTCAAAACCAAGTTCGAAACCCAGTCGGACGCCCAGTTCGAAACCAAGTCGAAAACCTAGTTCGAAACCAAGTCGAAAACCTAGTTCGAAACCCAGTTCTAGTTCAAAACCAAGTTCAAAACCAAGTTCAAAACCAAGTTCAAAACCCAGTCGGACGCCCAGTTCGAAACCAAGTCGAAAACCTAGTTCGAAGCCTAGTCGAAAACCTAGTTCAAAACCCAGTTCGAAGCCTAGTCGACAACCGAGCTCGAAACCTAGCCGGAAGCCGAGTTCCGTACCTAGTAGGAGTCCAAGTTCCAAACCGAGTATCAGTTCGGCACCCAGTTCGGCACCCAGTTCGGCACCCACCAAGAAGTCTAAGAAGAGTCCCATCAAGGGCAAGAGATGAAAAGGCGACCTATAAAGAAAGACGACCTGGAAAAAGGGTTATTTTTCATAAGTGTTTTTTGAGAGGCTGGCTGTCTAAAGGATACGTTTGCTAGTTCCCATGGTTGTAGTAAAAATAGATTGTGTTTACTGTTGTTGCGTGATAGGAATGAAACAGTATCTCTATACGTAATGAAAATATGCGAAGAACGAGTCGTTTTTTCGTATCATACCTTCTGGCAAAACGTTTGTTCCTTGTAGCAGAACGAGATGAAATGAATGTCCTTCAAAACTCACTGGGGTCAGGTGAACCATCTTGGATCTCATCTTGATCCTAGCGGGGCAAAAAAAACACATGAAATCCATTATTATGAGGTCGAGAGAGAAATTCATCATCTATCATACACAGGTGCAACGTCGTTATTTCCATAACGTATGCCGCTCATCTCCTACCGTATTGCACGTTAGATGACAATTTCCTTAACGAGAACTTTTCACGTTGTTTAACGCGTCTTCCTCTAGAGAATATTTCAGAGCCAGCAATAGCAAAATCGAGATGATGATTAACGCGGGAATCGCTCATCTACCTTGTAATACGCTAAGTGTTTTGGTAGAATTTACTTCGAAAAAGGTCGAATGGTTTTGGGAGGACTCTTGCCGAAATCGTTCAAGGACGACTTATAGCAAGCGATTCCAATATTGAATTAACGGTAAGTGTTTCGAAGAGCAACCTTCAGCGACATAGGCTCTTGAGACTTGTTCCATCGACCTTATCCTAATTCATCCACGACAACAAGGATATCACTTGTGTTACGGGACATACATCCGGTCGAAGATCATTCATAACGACGAGCTCTGGACGGGTGGGAATGCCAACCAAATAGTCATGCTATAGCCTGTAATCAACAATGAGGCATAACGTGTCATCGAAATGCGCCACTGGAGGGAATCCATCGTCTCCAGGCAATGATCCCAGCTTGCACGAAAATCCTTCGTTTCACGGATCAACGTTCGATGTGTTTGATACTGCCACTGTACCAGAGCGAGCATACTCGCAACGCCGATTAGTAGTAGACCCACAAACTGAAACGGAATGATACGGAACAACTCCGCAAAGGGCATCGTGCTAGAACTGGAGAGAACCGATAGAACAACGACATTGACTGCATGATGGAGCATGACGGGGGCCGAAAACGCCCTGAATAGTTGATGGGCAAGTACTGCCGTCGCAAGTAGCATGAATGTGGAGACGAAACAGTAGCCGTAGCAGGCACCCTTTTCAATGACGCCATAATAATACGAAACATGGTCCCATCCCCAAAACTGCCACAAGGCATCGTTTGTCGATGACACGAGATAGACCCACAGCGTTCCTTCCTCAGCAGTAGCAAGACTCGTACAGGACCCTTTCGTCCTAATGGTAGCGCTTGTAACAATCGATGAGCAATCGCAAAGTGCATGCAACACTAGTTGTCCAAAATCGGCGCTCGTCGAGAGGGCCCCCTCCCCAGATCGAAGAACTTGAAGGACTGGTCGGGTCACTCGAATCGCCCAATGGACAAGAGCAACTTCCCACAATATCCGACATGCAATGTTCCAGGATTCATCCCGCTTCTGTCGCAATTTATCCATCCAGTTGGGGTCATACAAGGACTGGGGCGTTGCGCTTCGATGTATGCTTTCTCGTTGTTGCAATAGCAATAATTCTTGGTGCTGGGCTGTCGGAGCTAGCAATAAATGCTGCGAACATCGTAATTGGAATGCCAGTTGTGGAGCGAGAGACACGTCTAAAGTCATTTGTTCGAATACTCTTTGAACGACTTGGATGTCACCCGCTAATATCCTTGCCGCATCTTCGAGGGCAGCTTGATGCGTCGCCGATACTTCCGTTGGTTGATCGATGGAAGTTGCTGAGGATAGCGTGGAATTTACCAAAGCATCTCCGTTGGAGACGTCGACGGGTTGTGGATCATTCATATCGTTGCATGGAAGGGACTGATCAATGCGTTGTCTCCGAAGGGATGTTGATATGGGTTCGTGTTCCTGCTTCTTCGCATTATGCGAAGATATTGGATCCTCATTCGATTTTCGTTTCTTCGTGATGGGAACTGTAGGAGATGGAGGAGTAGGAGGAGTCAATGCGACACTTTGTTCTACTACTACCTGTCTGATCTCTGATGGTACTTCTTCCACTACCGCCTTTCTCTTCGTCGACGGTGATTGCCCCACTGGACCTGCATGATCGACGTCCTTTGAATTCTGTATCGGTTTTTCGTCCTTTCGTGTTTGAATCCAATATTGGCTTGTTGCAGTTCCTAGAAAGATTAGGAATAACAAAATCCCTGCAAAGATGATGACTCCATACGACGACGGGGGTGACTGGAGAGTATTTCTTGGAAAATGAATACATTGTCGTCTATGGGATGAGAAGAAATGTTGTAAGGTTGTTGGTCGTTGATTGGCCATGCAATCATCAATTTTGTCTTTTTGATAAATGACTTGAAAGTCTTCCTCTTTGTATGACTGGAGTTCAATTCCTAATTTGGATAGTCCCCTCTGTCGTGGTAGTCGTTTCGGATATTGGAGGATGATCTTCTTCCTTGAGGATGATGATGATGATGACGATGATGATGATGGCGATGATGACTGTACTTTTTCCTTGTCGGGTTGGTAGTCATTCCTATCCCGTGTGGTCAAATCTCCAGTAGATGGATTCTGTCTTGTCACAATTTCGACATCGTCTGATGGTAATGTCATAATGGAAGTGAAGAGTTGTTGATGTTGTGGATGATTCAAAGAAGAAGGGGCTGTTTCCTTGTTTGATTGTCGATCCAGCATATGGTCGGAAAGTGGATATCCAGGAGTCTCCTCGTCGTGGTCGTCCAAAATTTCTCGCAACGTACGCTTTCGAGAGACTACCGGTACTACCATCGTCGTCGTCTCCGCCGTCGTCGTTGTCGATGCCGTCTCCCTGTTGTGTTGATTCATCTCTCGTACGATGATAGGACTACCGTAGCAGCAGCATGATACGACACGGATGCACCGGGAGGATTCCTTTTTTTTCTTTTTAAGAAAAAGCAGCAACTTCTACCACTGATACTTTAGAATACTGTCAAAGAAAGGAGGGGGAAGGAGCTACCATGTAGGTATGTGACCGACAGTGTCATCCGAATGGTTGTGTGATGGATGACAAAATAACAAGCATGGCCAACAAAGAAGAATTTCGCCGTTGCTGTTTCTCACTGTCGCATCGAGGGCAGACGAAACCGTACGGTTGTACAGACTGGAATCCGGAAGTCGGTTTTTCAGGGTATCCTCCGAATAATGCTCTCTCCATCATAACTCACATCAACAGACCATAACACAGTTCTTGATTCCCCCTTTTTGCGTTTCCAGTACTGTAGAATGGGTTCCGTAGACATGGTAATGACTACTGCAACAAAGAAGAGATTCATCGCCATTTTGCGGCTGGTGTGTGTGTCACGGATCTTATCCCTTCTTTACTGTTGCCGTACTATTTCTGTTACGAAACCCTTCACATTTCGCCATCTATAAAGGGCAGGATGAGCATTTGTCGACTCTTGGTTGCTGTCCCGTAGAAAGGGAGGGTGTTTCTTTTGTCCCCACCATTTGGCATATCCAAAGGCTATTTTTTCGAACAGGATAGTGCACCTTATGACCCACAAGAATGTCAAATCCACTCGAAGAAGAAGAACAAGAAGAAAGGTCACAACCTACTACTACTACGAATACCACTACCAACTTCAATCATCGTTTGATTCTTCCCCGACATCGATATGTTCCAAAGACTGTCTACATGCTCATTGTTGTTGCATCAATGTTATTCTATTTCAACTTTACTGGTATCAGTCCGACTTTCTATCAAATCACGAAAGATACAGAATTCATGGCAATCGAGACTTCGTCCATTACCACCCAACCAGAACAAGAACTACTACATCGATTCGATTCGTCAATGTTGGAGGAGATGAACTTGAAGTCGAACGATACCACCCACGGAAGAGATAATTTCAAGACAAGGTTCAGTAGAATTCACCCTACAAACAATACCCACCACCACAACGACAACGACGATGCCCACTATTACCAACGAAAAAGGAAGAATAGGACTGTATTTTTGGGAATCTTTACAGATCCCGTAGGTGATTCAAAATTGCGGAATATTATTCGTAAAACCTATCTATCTTCAAAATTTCAACCATATGGTAGTCCACGGATATGTCCAATCATACAGTTTGTTGACAAGAAGAAGAAGAATAGCATTAACACAACAACAACAACAACATCAACAACAACGACGACGAATAATGGATGTCAGGTGACGTATGCCTTTTTGTCGGAACAGGAAATTCCAGACATTTATTCCGATGAAGTCGACATGATCACATTACCGCCTACAATCAAGACTGAAGATGACAAAGGTGACACCAACTCAAACAAGATCCGTCGCCTATCGAGTTTTCTCCTCCATTGGCAAGAAGTTTCCTAAACAGCCGAACAAGAGACCTGGGACTTTATTGCCTTCACACATTGTCGAGTCATTCTCTATCCAAATCGGATTTGGCCACCAACTCTGTTCGACGATGAGGAAGAAGAGGAAGATCATGACGATAATCCCATACACAGAAATTCGTCGTCTCCATTTCGTCAACCATATTTTTACTCTGGGACGGTCCGGTCTGACAATCCTGTCAAGGTACGAATCCGGGACTATGTGATCCTTTCAAAACCCTTATGGCACAAGGTGATGAACATCCAATCCTTTCCTCCAAACAATCTCAAGATCATCAGACACTACTAGATGAAGATATAGTCTCATCCATCGTCAAGGCGATCAAATTGGATCAAGAAGCAAATATTCGCATCGTTACACTTCCTCTCCACGAGAGTACCCGAATATGTGATCCGTGGAACTATGAACATTTTGATTTTATTGAACGATGGGATGAATACAAGGATACCTTCATGAAAGTTCCCTACGAGGATGCTATGGAAGAAGCTGCTGTCAAGGCGAATACACGTATCTATCCCTTCACGACCTGCCGACATGGACCACGAATACTTCTTGGTATAATGACAATGAAGGAACATCCAAAGGAAGGACGACGTCGAGCTATGATTCGAAAGACGTATTTGAGTCATTACAACTCCGATTCCTCCTCTAGTAGTAGTAATTTGACGAATACGTCCATTGCTTGGGATGAATGATATCGAATCTGTTCCCTGTCTACCCTTTTGACGGAAAAGACACAGAACAGAACAACAGTATCAAATGTTACTCCGTGAATGTCAATTGGTCTATGTTTTCGTTGCGGGGGGGAATTCCACAGGACCGAAGGAACGTGTTACCTACAACGACAATTCTTCCGAACCAATGACTCTGCCATCGAATGAATCCGATGTCGTCTTATTGAATATTCAAGAAAATATGAAAGAGGGGAAATCTCAGTCCTATTTCAAATATGCGACGACAATCGTCGATGAATATTTGTATTTTGATTATATTGCCAAAACGGATTCTGATACCCTTATCTTTCCCGATCGTCTCTTGAATGATAGGATCAACAAACTACCAGCCTTTCCACACAATATTCGTGTCTATGGAGGGTATCGGCCGGTAGAGAAAGTCGAGGTGGATCATATAAAGGGTCCCATTTACTGGCAGGGATCATTTTATTTCCTTTCTAACGATATGGCTCGGTATATTACCTCGACAGCATGTGATCGGAAGAATCTTGCGTTATGGTCCGAAGACAAGTCGATTTGTAACTTTGTTCATTCTCATCCCAAACCGATTCATCGGATCAAATTGAACATAACCCGTAAGCCCATTGATCATCCATTAAAGGAGATCCAACGATTCAAAAGTCGTTGGCAGTCCTACTTGTCGAATAATGGAGACGACGACGTTTGATTGGGACTAGTAATCGTCCGGGGGCATCGGGTGTGATGCGGCGGTAGTCCACCGTTGCCAATCAAACCGACACCATTTGGACCATGGAAGTAATTCAAGACATCCATACTGACATCCCCTTTCCCCTCCGTCTGAGCCAGAACATAACGTGTCGTCCAGACATCGATTGAAAAGGAAGACCCAAACGTCCCGATGAATGCCTTGGCTCGGACAGCAACAAAGTAGTCTAAAATTTGTGCGACTGTCTCTACCCGATCCCAGGGGATACCAAGAGAGGACGTCGCCATGGGTTCACCACCTTCTCGTACACGAACTGTCCCATTCCAAAGACCATCCTTGATCGCTTGATGAAAGGATTGTCGATTCTGATCCATTAATGCCTTTAGTTTCGTTGGGCCAGTCTCATCTTCTGTCCCTCTTCTGCTAATACATAGATATACTTTGTCATATTTACTTTTGCCACTAGGCTCAGAAAAGAACGAGCTATCCTGGACCATTTCGAAGATTTTGGTAAGATTCTGTGTCATGGACTTGGAACATCGATGTTTCAGCATATCCAATTCGGTACGGGGATGAATCGCTAGCATACCTCCTTCCACATTGTCCATGGAATCATGATTCGTCGTCATCGTCGAATGATGTCCATCCTCTTCTTCCTCTTTACTATCCTTCCGTGAATGGGTTATCAATGATACAGCATCTGCAATCACCTTAGTAGGTTGAAGTGCCTCCATCAAGGCAAGATCTGTCGGAGAAAGTGTATCACCATATCGTCGTTTATGTTCCTGATAGGCTGCCCAGGTTCGTTGTCCTACCTTTCGACCTGATCCATAGGCATAGGGACGGGTACAATTCTGTACAAGAGGATATAAATCCGTTTGTCGAAAATTCTTGATGTTGATATTCCCCAATGGTCGAGTACCGACAGCAGAAAAGAGTGCCGTAGTAGGATCCCATTCTGGATGATCCTGTGGATTATACGATACCAATCTTGGTAGGATATGTGTCCCGACACGATTGGATATTCGATTCCATTCTGTAACATTAAATAATTCTTCAAAGGGGATCCTTCCTAATGTCGAATTGAGAATACTCGCCACACGATTATCATATCGTAAACTTTCCAGTAGGATATTCGATATATTCTGTGATATAGCATATACCACTAAACCTGTTAATCGCATATGTTGATTCCGGAATCCTCCCGTAAAGCGTGGATCTAACAATGCAAGTGTCTTCTTAGACGATTGTGATTGTGGTTGTTGTCGTCCGATGGACTTGTCGGATATCGGAGTACTATGTGACGTAACCAGTCCAGGACTATGTTGTTGTGTATTGTCCACATAATTGAGGGATGACGTTGATTCGATACTTGATGATGAAGAGAGTCCATTGTTGTTTTCGATGAAGATTCGTTTATGAGATTCCATTGTCGCTCTTTCATCTAGCATGCCCCAATTCGATGATTGTTCATGCTGTAGTACTCCGATCAGATGAATCAAAATCAAGACTCCGATTAAAGACGACAAGATGACAAAGAAGGTTCTCAACCGGAGTCTTTTCATCCTCCTCTGGTGATGATGAACCGTGGCTTGGTTCAGGCTTTCTATATTGATTCCAACATTTGACACATTCCATTTACAATAGTTATTGTAGACATTGAAATGCCACTCCGAACAACAGGTTCATATCAGGGCCAATGTCAGTTTCTCAACAGCACCATGGTCAAAGACCGCCAAAAACAAGTTTAGGTTCTCGACCAAAACGATCATTATTTACCCCTCAGAACAAAGATGACGAATCATCTCAGAAGTGCCTATCCAATACAATCTTTTTAGGGGTTAATTTACCTCCGCGCCTTTCGGGCACGGTAGTCACTTTATGTTTAGGTGTTGGATGGAAGCAGTCTTCCTTTGCACTGATACCCCTAGACGTATGATACCCTCTCTCTCTAGTACTAAGGAGTCTATTTTCTCTTGAATTTGTCTCGTCGTCGGCCATGGACCCTAAACAAAATACCTGAAAGTTGGAAAAAAGTCTTTGGGTGGGGCAATTCCGTTGGATTTCTGGAACATTTCGGCAAAAAGTGGAAAAGGAGGGCATCGAGGCGGGGGGGGAGACGCCCTTTTTTGTGTGGTGGATGGTCATACGATGTTCACAGTCTTGCCGAAATACATCCTTTCCATCAAACGATTGTATGGTGTTGTCATAGCTTTCGGTGTGACACTCATCGTTTGGAACATACACCTCTCTGAATCGATTCGTTCACATGATGACAATCTCATGCATCCGCCGAGGATACTGGTATCAGATCTGACAAAGAAGCACATGACGGACACTGCCATGTTCCGGAGCGACAACGATAACAACAAGAACAACAACAAGGACCATGTTCGGAAAAGGATATTTCTTGGAATCTTTACAAAGCCAGATATGGATGCAAGATTACGGAATGCTATCCGGCAGACATATCTTCGAGAACATCAACAATCTATTCATATCTGTTCCATGGCAGAAATTCATATAGATTGTGATGTGGTTTATGCATTCGTTAATCAAGTTGGTATGAAAGTCGACAGACGGATGAAACAAGAATTAGATATGATCTATCTTTATGAAACTCATATCAATCGGTTATGGTCAATGTACAATTATCTCTTCGAATCGAAGATGCTTACTCCCATGAATAAGCGGAACGACAGCAATAATCCGACAGTTCAATTTGACTTTGTAGCACACACATCAACGAGCTACGTCATCTATCCTGATCGAGTCTGGCCACTAGAACTACTTCGAGGAATGAAACCAATCTCTACACATCCATCCATATATATGATGGCAGCCGGAAACACCTCGAACCCGGAGGAGGCACCAGTCGAGGGTTATACCCTCATCTCTACCCCCCTCATCGAACGGCTATTCCGAAACAGGAATTTTACTCTCCAAAACCATGGAGGACAGATGGGAGAAGAAATGTATACTGAAATTGTGAAACTTGGTCCAATACAGGATACGACGACGATGAATCATCCTTTCAATCTTCCTGATCCAGATGTGACCGTCGTCATAGGACTACCTGACGTAGTTTCTAAAGTCCCAAAAGGAACATTTGGAGACCTATTGATCCAGGCGTGGGATGCCTATAAGGACAAACATCTTGTGACGTATCAAGATGCCGATCGAGTTAGGGCGAATCGTCAAACAGATTTAACGAAATGTCGATATGGTCCTCGTGTCCTTTTGGGTATCATGACGATTTTAGACTATGACCTCGAAGTACAACGCCGAGAGGTTATCCGTGAGACGTATCTGAATTATTTCAATCAATCCCAAACGGAAGGATATCGGATATGTGCGCTACATAATCTCATAGACAAGACCCATCCCGATCATGACCATCTCGTGAGTGAATGTCAACTTGCCTATGTCTTCGTCGTCGGTGGGAATTCACTGGGAGTCAAAGAACGCGTCGATTATAGTGATTCAGAGCCCATGACACTTCCATTGAAGAATCTTTCCGAAACAGATCTGGTATTGTTGAATATTCAAGAAAACATGAAGGAAGGCAAGTCACAAACCTTCATGAAATATGCCGTAACGATTATTGACGATCATATATACTTTGACTATGTTGCAAAGACGGACTCGGATACTCTAATCTTCACAGAGCGTTTCTTAAATCAAGACGTTCGGCATCTACCGTCATTTCCGGACAATGTCAGGGTATATGGAGGTTGTAACCTTGTATCTCGGAATGAGTATGGTGAGACGAAAGGTCCTATTTACTTTGTTGGATCATTGTACTTTATGTCTGTGGATATGGCAAGATATGTCACATCCCCCGCATGCAATCGAAGTCGGATGGCTGTCTACTCGGAAGATCAGTCCATGGGCAACTTTATTCACTCCCATCCACAGCCTATTCATCGAATGAAGTTGGCCTTTCCAGCTCCCTTCAAGGACAGACGACGAGGAAAAGAGGATGTATGGGATGACAGTACCTCGAGACATCCATTGAAGGATATAGGAGCCTTCCGTGCCGCCTGGGAGAGATATTTGGGTCTTCTAACATGAGACTTTGGGAGGTACTGGCAGGACGAATCTGTCCTGTCCTTACCCAGACCGGGTTGCTGGAATTGGGTACGGCCGCCTAACGTCCCACCTACGATTGATAAGGGGTCATACCTGAATCGGTGGAACAACGTGATGTTGTTCAGATTGTGCGTGAGCACCGTTCCGATCAGACCGCGAAGGTTTCGAATCAAAATGAAGAATCCCGTATCTCCGACAAGACGCTAGTTGTTGTAACATTGCCTGGACCCATCGCCACAGACGGTAAGGAGAATCTGAAAAGAAATCATGTGCCGCTCTCTAACGAATTCCACCGTACCCGTACTTCCGCAACGTATCTTCCTACTTGACCCTGTTTCATCTTTGTGGGTATCCCGTACGCTTGTTGAGTCTCTACCAAGTGCGAAAATGGGTCCGGTCCATCGTTGGAATCATGTGAGTTCTGGGAGATGATGTCGAGTGAGCGTCGACGGACGACATTGCGCGATTCCTATCTGAAAGACAGAGCAGCATCGAATATGCACTTCTGTGAAAAGCTCTTTACGAGACAGTTAGCATGCGCCTCTATCGTCGCAGCCGATCCAAGTAGTGGAAGCACCGCGCGATTGGATTACAATAACTTCCACCCAATGACGTCGACTGCAAATCCCTTGGAACCGGACGTTGTAGCTCAGCATCAAGGAAACCAGGAATGAAAGCAACTCTCCAACACTTTTCAAGTATGGGACAAGTGTCGTCTACGAGCATTTGTACTTCGGCTACATCATCAAATTTGACGCATATACTGTTGTCTACCCTGAACATTTCTTGGGCTACCCAGTGAGTCGACTTCCCATGTTCCCGAACAATATCAGAGTATATGGATGATACGGTCATTTATCCAGTCAGACTTGTTTACTTTGCGGGATCCCTGTACTTTCTCTCTGTGGGACAGGTCCCGTTGCGAAATCTCCTTCGTCGGTATCCGAAAGACAATAGGCGTTGTCTCTCGGAGGATCGAGTCATACGATGGTGTGTGCACTCACATCCCTTCCCACTAAGGCTTTCCAGCACCGGTTTACCTCATTCGAATCAGAATATGGCAGCAGCGTAGCACCTAGCAAAGAGTGTTGCAATTAGAATTTGAATACTTGAGTTTCCCCACGAAGCTCCATGATTAGAATGTATTAAAGCTCAGCATGCAATTACTGTTTGTATCTCGCAGAATCACCTCCTTTTCCGTGTTGAAATGAAAGTTCTTCTCCTTCAAAATACTGCGATCCATGCTGCTTGCCAAGACGCAGATAGTTTACGCTACAAGGGTAGACACGGAGCACTTCGATTTATTTGGTCGTCTAGTTAGGTTCATCGGCCGTTTGCTGAAGCGAGGAAACGAACAATTTAGCTAGTTGATAGTGGCATCGAAATCCAGTGAAGATTAATGTCATGGATCGCTCCTGGATACTAGACGTCGCTGACCGGCGTTGGATCCATCGGATCATAGTTCGATGAATTATATGCACGTGTGCCTAACGCTAGGAGAACGAGTTGAAACGGAACCAATATAGGAACTGTGATATCAGCTGCGACACGTTCTCAACGAATACCAATCGTTCCGTTCGATTCCAAGATTCCTACCAATCAATAATGACTTGTATATCATACATGTCAATCGCTTCTCAGTGCTGGCTCGCGCAACCGACACGGACAACATATGCAAAATACCAGGCTGAGTATTCAACGGAAAATATCAACCGAAAGCCCTCCGTTGTCTCACTTTTTTCTCGAATCGACGAAATGGATAACATTTGCTGGTGTCTTGCTAAAGTACCTGAGGCCATCGTGGACCTTTCGGGAGTTAAGCCAAGAGGGGAAGACTTCAAAGGTCAGGTTCGGGATGCTATGGCCCTAAAGCTTGGAGGAAGGGGTCCTTCGGGAGAGAAGACGGAGAACGTCGATGATCTTATCATGAGCCGAAATGAAGAAGAAATTAGCCTTGACTCGACGATGAATGATGAGCCACTCGACATCGTGATTGGAGGTATTCGATCTCTTATCGCCATGAACGATCAACTCCTTCTTCAGTGCGAGAAGTATCGTTGGGAGTCGGAAGGGGGATTCACGTATCAACGAATCGAAATCAATAGCGTGAAGGTTGAAAGTGCCATGGAAAGCGAGGCCATCAGTCGTATCATGGTGAAGACAGTTCCACGCCGTAGAACCAAGGATTTCGGTCTTCCTTCCGACATCCCCGCTGCCCTTACTGACATCATCGTGTACAAGCCAGGCAGGGCAGGACTCCCAGATTACGCAAAGTTCATGGAGCGTGCACTTCTTCTCAACAATACCGTGTTGAAGCCCTTCCTTCATATCTTCACAATCCACTTGGAAGGCATCGCGGCTTTCTTCAAGGAAGTATTGGCCTGGACTGCTGAACCAGATGCTGATCGTGCGTTCTTGGAGAAAACCTTTGATCTTGATTTTGATTTGTGTCTTCCCAGCGTTGAGAAGGTCCGGAAGGAACCCGAAGATGACGCGACTCAAGCCACGGCAGACAGCGAAGACGTACTTGGTCATGTACACAGCGAAGTCCGCCGTACTGTGGTTGATGAAGAAATTCTATTGAGGGAATATCGTTCTGAAGGAAGTTACACTCTCTCCTTCTCCATCGAACAGGGCCAGACGGAGAAGCTAGTTAAGTTCATTGGCTACCTTGAGAACTAAGAACCCAAGACACTACTTGTAAATGTGAAAAGGAAGATTTTTGTGGCAGTTCTGCCAACGTGAATATAGTCGAAGGCCGTAGATCAATCCAAACCTGAATAGTTGTCATCGATTTAAAGGACCAACTTCACTGTGTTGTAGCGAGCTGCAGCGACGGCATAGTAGTTCGAATCAACTTTGCTGTCAAGCAAAACAGACAGTGCAAATACGTAACCAACATCCGTGAGCGTCTTTTTGGACTTTACAAGGATTCGTCCGTCCGGTCCCTCGCCGTATACTTGTTGTCGTGACCAAACTTGAAGTGTGGCGTCGAGTTTACCTCCCGCTGTTAACAAGTCTCCATTTGGTAGTTGACACGCGCACATGACGGCATCTTTATCGTGACCACCTATTACGGAGTTGATTTTGGGCGATTGAATTTCGGAGACATCTAGGATAGTGACACTTCTTGGATTGTCTACATCAATGACGAGGCCTTCTATCAGGGATGCCTCAGTAACCTGAATCGTCGAAAGATCCGTTGATACTGCCAGCCGACCATCTCGGAGGGCACACAAGCATACGATGGTGCATTTGGAACCTTGAGATGGAGTCATCAGATAAGAGTTCTGGAATATCAGGTCAATGTCTTGTCCATTACTCGAAGGCTGTGCCTTCCATATCCACAATCGACCCTCTGTATCACCCGCTACGAGGAATCGTTGTCCGTTCGTGTATGAAATCGTCTCCAAACATGTAATGGCAGCTGATCCGGCCTGTTCTCTTGTGAGCTCTACAATTTTAGATCGTAGTGTCGTTGATCCTTGAATGGAATACCATATCTGGATACTTCGGGACGCTTTGGACAGTGCCTGTTGGACAGCTTGCTCTTGTGCTTCGGCTTGGGCACGTCGCCGTCGTTCCTCTTCATTCTGAGGTACGAGTCGAAATTGTGCAGGATCCGTGAGTCGCGTCACCTGGAATCGTGCTGCTAAACAGGTGAATGTTTCGTCATCTTTGTCGTTGGCATGATGGATGTTCATTCCACCAAAGATTGATACCAATGAATCTGGTGAAGCCATTCCTCTTAGTCCCGCTGGCATCGCCATGACGACATCACCATCAATCGACCACAAGTAAACAGCCCCTCGACCAACCGTCGCAAAGGCAACCGGAGAGTCTGCTCGACGTCGCAATGACACAACACTAGTGACTCCTCCGTCAATACCGGGAGCATGGATGGCATCCTTTTGTTGTGCACCATGTTTCCATAGTTGAATATGACCATCATCCAACACGCTAACGCAAGTACCATCGTAAAGGACTGCGATATCGTTCACATAGGCTCGTCGAAGTTCTAAACCAAAATTCATGGCTACCTTTCCCTGCAGTTCACCATCGTTCGCGCCTTGCCCGTATTTCAATTCCTGTTCAATCTGGCGTTGTGGTAAGCCAACGACGAGGCGATTGTATTGATACTGCTCCTGTTTGTTGTCATCTCGTTGATGAGGTGGTAATTGTAGGGCTGAAATCATTCCTTCTGCAGTTTCCATGGCTGCCTGGTATAGAGCCTCCTCTTCGGCTTGGAGTTCTTGAGGAGACAGATCTTCGAGGAAGGTAGTCTTTTGCGAGGTGGGGGCTAAAGTATCGGCAGATCCAATTAGTGTCACGACGATTGCTTTATGCGTGTCAGTAGTGCCGTCGGCCGATCCTAACAATAATCCCGATGATAAGATAACATCATCCTTTAGTGACCCCTTCCAACCACCTCGTTGCTGTTTGGACAATAGCTTTTGTCGGGCCATGGGAACACCAGTGATCTCTTCAACCCGTTGCTTGAAGAACGACGAGTTCTCGTCGACGTTTATTGCTGTGGAAAAGACTTGTTTGTTCCATTTAAGGCTCACACTTATTTGATTCGTAGACAACTGACTGGTCTGATTGCTTGTCATGATTGTTGTTGCTGTTGTTGTTGCTGCGTTTTGTAGTTTATCCAACAAACAAAGTACTCTATGATAGCAACAAAGAAGTCCCCAATAACGGCAGGGTTCTTCGAAGTTGTTCGTAATCATTCCTACGGACGAAGTTCGGCATCCAGACCACAGTGACGTCACGAGTCTTGCCGTCGTACGCTCGACGAGCCTCCGAGCCAACCGATGCAGAAAAAGCGCATCTATCTCGGGGATTGCAAAATCCTTCTACCCATGATAACAGCAAACGAAGGGAACAAGGGTTGTTCGAAAAAATCCTCATTGAAGAAGAAAGTATCCTACCTGTCGGTTTACAATCTAAGGAATTCACTGACTGTGAAAAGATGCCGTCATCAGATGGATTGGATTGGAGCAAATCCATCCGTTCGGTTCTCAAATCGTCGGATGTGATGGACGTCAAGAGCCTTCGGAAAAGCGTTCTATTGTCTCTCCAACTGGACGAATCGGATAAGGCAGTCAAGAAACAGTTTAAACGTACGGTTCAACAATTAGAAGAGGAACAAGTCCTTAGGCTGGATGTTGACGGAACTATCAAACTCGTGAAGGAAAAGAAGAAGCGACAGCGAGATACTAAGGACGAGAAGAAGAGCAAAAAGAAAAAGCAGAAGAACACGGCCGATGTGGAGGACAAAGAAGAAGAAGAAGTAGCGGTACACGAAAAATCTCGAGGTGATGATGATGATGAGGAGGAGGCAGAAGAGGAGGATGTAGATGACAAGGCTGGTGAGACTACGAAACCGATTGAGGGGAATGTCGCCAATTCAAGCGGGTCGAAGAACAAACCCGTCAAGGGGAATCCACAGGGCGTCACTAGATTATTCATCGGTAACCTCCCATTTACTGTGGATGAAGCATCACTGGGTGCCTTCCTACCTGGAGAAGTGACGCATATAAAGTGGATCACGGACAAGGAAACAGGAAAATTCTATGGTTCCGCCTTTGTAGAAATGGATCATTCTATCTCTGCCGCCAAGGCGGTGGCAATGGCGGGAGAAAAACTCATCGGTCGCCCCATTAAGATTAATTTTGCACCTGCACGTGATGACGATGTTTGGCCACCTGTCAAGAAGGTAGTGAGTGGTGGCGGAAGTACGAAAAGTAGAGGGACTGCGGGTGGAGGGCAAGCAGGAGGCAAGGGTATCAAGGCTATGAGTGCCAAGCCCGATGGTTGTGTAAAGTTGTTTATTGGGAATCTATCGTATGATATTGATGATGAGGGGATTACGAAATTCTTTGGTAACGTCGACGCCGAAGTCAAGGCAGTACGATGGCTTCATCATCGTGATTCGGGTGATTTCAAAGGAGTGTAAGTTCATTGGAGGGATGATGGGGAACTACTATCGCTCTGGTAACGGCCCCCCTTTGAGGGGTGGAAGGCTGATGCTCTTATCACTCAATCGCGTGCTTATCTTCGTTGTTGTCGTTGTTGTTGTTCTTCTTCTTCGGGCAGTGGGTATGTGGAATTCTGGAGTCCAGAGGCATGTGAAAAGGCAGCTACTTTGAATGGGAAGAATTTATTGGGACGACCCATTCGCATCGATTGGACGGACTAAGGCTGGGAGAAGTAAACCCAAACAGGCTTTTCCGACGAAATCGCATACAAGGTCACTGGTTTTATTAGCCGCTTGGCAACATGGTAGGCAAAAGAGAGTCAAAGTCCCAGTTCCAATTACTACAACAAGAAGGGCACATGCTCATCTATCCCACACTCGCCAAGAGGGACGGTTAACGCGAGAGTCAAGTCGATGCTACCCTTTAGAGTTCACGTTATAGGTTCAACACTTCCATCCAGACACCTTCGTATATTCCTATTGGTGAAACCAAAGGATTCACTTTTGATGATTCCAGACTTCGAAATCGTCACCTGTGGATTCTCGACACAGCATTCCGTTCCTCCTATAGTTCGTCCACATGGAGTCGATCACCACGTTGACTGATCTCACACGAAGGAGCGATAAGAAGCTTGTCCAAAGGAATGCAGTACACAGACGTTCTCTCGGAACTGGTGCGCTTCTTTAAGGACGCATTTTGGAGTTGTGGTTAGCGAAGCCTTGTCGGCCATTCAAGTGTACAATCGTGGGTCGTCCGTTGCCATAGAGGTGGGTTCCCCAGTGGGAACAGTTCTGTTTCCCCAAGGGATTCATGATGGTTTCCATGTAACGGACCTTGTCCCATCCATCAATGGTCTCAAACATTTCTTCGTAGTAGGATTTGCGAGTCAGATGATTCCTACGAAGAAAGGATACGGCATGAGTGAGTACCTTCAGGGCACAATCCTCCCAGTTAGGATTTGAGACTCGAGATGCACGACTTACTTGTCACTCCAAGTATGGGTTTTCGTCAAGAAAATCCCGTTGGCTTCCAACTCAATGTTCCTACCGCAAAAGCCACCGTTGTCACGACGTCGTGTCCGAGAACTGAACCGTACTAGACGGACCAGTTTGTTCTCACTTTTTCCGATTCTGCTCTCGGTTGAACATCGCTGAAAGGCTCCGATCAATGCGGAATGATCAATCGGCGCGATGAAGGGCAAGTCATGCTGAAGGACATAGACGAATTCTGTGTCTACCTCCTTCATAGCTCGTTGAACGGTGCCCACCAAATTCAATCTGTATTTTGGAGCCCAGATTTCCAAATTGGTCCAATGCTTGTAGGTCTTTTGTAAGTTGTACTTGTATTATAATTCGCGCAGTGGTGCAGTTCGGACGCGAATTATCGTACGACGGACAGACGAATTCCGTTCTGTGGATTGAGACGGATCAGTTTGCAAGATGTCGAGAAAGGCCATCGTTTCGACACCTCAAGGCTGCCTGCATTTCGGGCCTCGCGACCGAAATCGTCAATTTCGACAGCGATCCCAGCGCATTGCGCGAGGAATGCTGGGCAGGCGGCGCGAGCGCGCCCTGATCTTGTTTCCGTTCTCCGAACGAACGTTCTACGCGGGTTAGTGCAAGTGAAGTTTTCGGCATGGTAAATGGATCCGTGAGGGGGCAGCCCCCCCCTCGCCCCATGTTACGCCGGTTGTCTACGGGTGCCGCCAGTCCGTCGGCGAGTTTTTTCACTCGGGGGCCCTTTGTGGCGTCCGAGGCTTTTCCTCGGTGGGACGTGACTGAACCCCTTTGTCTCTAAGGGGTTGATGACTTGTGCGTTGTAGGACGAAATCTGTGGGGTGCCTGGCGCTCCCCACACTCTTTTGCTCGGTGCCTAGCGCTTAGCCGTGGATCTCATCAGCGTTACTCCTGCTCCCATGTGTGAGCACTAGATCGACTGTGACCATGTAAAATAGATCTCAGTTATTTATTTATAGTGATTTGATAAACAGTGTAGAGATCTGGAGTGGAAACAAGAGTAGAGCAAACTCGCCCTCCTCGCTGACCCCATTTTTTTGTACCACTATTTCCACTTCTGCGTTTTTTACAACCTTTGCTATGCTCTTACCACGACGGTAAATACAAGCGGAGGCCAGTCAACAATCAAACACAACACCGCCAAATACTTGCATGTGAATCTACGATCTTCAGACATCACAAACCAACTACAAACATGCCAGATAATGACGTCGATATCGGAAAAACTACTGAGGAGATTACCAATGGTGGGAAAACCAGTAGGAACGACGATGAAGAGGAAGAAGAAGAAGATGAGGATATTAAAAGGGAGACAAAACCTTTTGTGAACATGGCCAAAAAGATGTCGGGACAAGACCGAGAAGGCCTTAAGCAATTGTGTTGCTTCAAACCTGTCCGAAACGATCTCAAAAGGTGTAAAAGAAGCCTTACCAGCACTGAAAGAAGTGAAAGAAATCGTAAAAGACTGGTGGCCTAAACAAGAGATCTTATGTCTTTATGTTCGGGTGGCTCGTAAAGTACAGCCCAACTTCAATCTTGACTCAATTTCTGCGCTGTTGTGTGTAGCCAACCTATGTGGATTCTCCCCCATAGGCTTCATTCAGAACTCAAAAACCCTCTCGATAACCACTGCCTCTTTCGGAAAGTTTGGAGTTTCATTTTTTTTCAATACAGTATCTACCCCTAATACGTACGCAGATACAATCGACCAAAAATTTGTGTCGCTTTCAGTCACGTTGACTCTTCTTGAACACACGGTATCAAACTCCTGCACCACGCCCATTTCATGCAAGCCAATGTGTCCAAAGATGTGCACTAAAAAAGTTGCTGCCAAAGGTAGAGGAAACACGGCTGCTAAACAAGAGTTATAAAGAAACTCTTGCCTGATTCGAAGACTGTGGCTGGCAATCAACCACAGATGGTTGGCGTATTTCCTAGCCGAAAATCTCTTTGATGATGTACTCGAAAAAATTTTCAATACTCCAGAAAAGGTGATAAAGAGAGACTCTGCACTCCTGATTTATTCCTTCAAGATGCTATCACCCGGTGGGAAGACCCGGAACGAATGTTTAGACCCTATGGTGGGTATTTGCTTCCGGTTTGGTTCAAGACAAACCATGGCATCAAACCATAGCAAACTTAAGGAATTTTGGGACTGTCCATCCCAATTCCTAAGCTATGGCCTCACATGTCTTCAGGTTGACAACGAGAAGAGGAAAACAAAGATTATTGCAGAAACTTTCATGTCTTTGAAAAAGTCCTTTGGTAGAGCATGCTCATACTCAAAGAAACTCAAGGACAAGGAAAGAAGATGGCTCCTAGTACGCACGTACGTATTCTGGTGCTGGTTGAAGTGCCCATGCAATAACGTAATTGCAGGGCAAGTTGAGTCAATCCTTCAGTTGAACAAGGATCATGGGGCTACTGATCCAGCTACTGTTATTCACACAGAAGATGGTGCGGTAGTAGACGAGTCCTCGTCACTGGCCTCTACAAGAAACTCAACATCCCAAGAGCACAAGAAAAGAGTCGCAGAACAGATCAGTCAAGAAGGAGAAGACAAAGTACATCCTGACGGCGAAGATGAAACCAAAATCACTACTCGCGACCGCAACCGCGAAAGTAGGAGAAGAATAAGTATGAACCAAGAAGGAGCAGACCAACAGAAAAATACTAGATTATGGTTTCTCACCAACCGCGAGACGACGGGCACCACGGATGACAATAGTGCGCCTCGCTCTCCAATAAGACCCTCAACGAACAGGACTGAAGTCTTCTACCCCAAATCCCCAAACCGAACTCAGAACGAAGATGAGGATAAGATGTTAAGAAGTGAACAAGAACAGGAAGAAGAAGAAGGAGTCATCACTCCACCGTTGAATAGAAAAGAATACAGACAGCAACTTCTACAGTACAAGCCAACTGGTCTTTG
>Ga0194115_10001988_pt1 | contig 25097 bp, 18 predicted proteins | sample TA2MahsurfametaG_3_FD_148656 | JGI IMG/M metagenome (GOLD analysis project Ga0194115, IMG submission 148656) | Freshwater microbial communities from Lake Tanganyika, Tanzania - TA2015002 Mahale S4 surface | ecosystem: Environmental > Aquatic > Freshwater > Lake | place: Tanzania: Lake... | reverse complement strand
AGTTCCTGATCGTACAGCGCAAGCAATTCCGGATCAGGCTGCCCATAAGGGCCAACCGCTTTGAGCAAGGCATTGCGCTGCCCCAGAAAATGATCCCTGCGCAGCAACCGGCCCACATAGTCGGGATCAACCTGGGCCAACATCATGTCCAGCCATTTGCGGCGCTCCGTACTTCCCCCCTCGATCAGAACCAAATCGCCCGGGGTCACCATGACGGCAGGGAATTTTCCGAGATGCTCGCTCAACCGCTTGTAGGGAACATCATCCAAGGCCAGTTCCTTGGGGGTACCCGGCTTGTAAACCACCGTTACTTGGGCTTCTTGAAGGGGATGACCCTCCGAATTCTGGGCTTGGAAATGGCCTTCGATGCGAAAGCCTCTCTGACCAAAACGCACCAATTGTGTATCCTGACGGGTGAAATAACTGCGTCCTAGACACAAAAAGTGAATAGCGTCCAACAAATTGGTTTTGCCGCAACCGTTGGGGCCTGTAAAGGCGATCCAGCCGGGCTCCAAATCCAATGCACGGCTGGATTCAAGGCGAAAATCAAGGACGTAGAGGCGGTGCAAGTTCACAGGAATGACGTTTATTCGGCAATGGAGGGTTGTATATTAGCGCCTCTTTCGACAAAACCATGTCCTCCACGCAAATATCCCCCGAACAAGCCCATAAATGGCTTGAATCGATGCTTTTGATGCGGCGCTTTGAAGAAAAATGCGCCCAACTTTACGGTCAACAGAAAATCAAGGGCTTTTGCCATTTGTACATTGGCCAAGAGGCCGTGGTCGCCGGAACCTATTCAGCCATTACCCCGGAGGATTCGGTGATCACCGCCTATCGCGATCACGGGCATGCCTTAGCTTGCGGTCTCAGCCCTGAATCCATCATGGCGGAACTTTACGGCAAAGCCACAGGTTGCTCCAAAGGCAAGGGGGGGTCCATGCACTTGTTCAGCAAAGAACATCGATTCTTCGGCGGGCATGGCATCGTAGGTGGTCAGGTCCCCTTGGGAGCAGGCATAGCCTTCGCCGAAAAATACCTGGAGACCGGCAAGGTCAACATCTGTTTTATGGGAGATGGAGCCGTCCGACAGGGCGCATTGCACGAGACCTTCAACATGGCGATGTTATGGAATTTGCCTGTGGTCTTCGTCATCGAAAACAACGGCTACGCCATGGGCACCTCCGTTCAACGCACCACCAACGTTATGGACTTGTCTCAAATTGGCCTTTCGTACCAGATGCCCTCCGAGGCTGTGGATGGAATGAATGTGGTGACTGTGCACGACGCAATGACCCAAGCCGTTGCAAGGGCCCGCAATGGCGAAGGTCCTACGCTGCTCGAAATACGAACCTACCGTTACCGGGGACACTCCATGAGCGATCCTGCCAAATACCGCACCAAAGAGGAATTGGAATCCTACCGTAACCAAGATCCCATCGAACAGATCAAATCTTGGATGATGGACAACAAACACCTCACAGACAAGGCCTACGAAGCTTTGGAAGAGAAAATAGACGCTATGGTTTCGGCCTCCGTTCAATTTGCCGAAGAGTCTCCCTGGCCGGAGGAAATCGAAATGTACCGCGACGTTTATGTTCAAGAAGACTATCCATACCTTATGGACTAAGGGCATTTTCGAGAAGCCCAAATTCAAATTCCCTTATTAACCATCATCCGATATTTCAACCACCCAGAACCATCAAAACAGCGACCATGGCCCAGAAAACCAATTCCAATAGCGGCGACACCTTCGAAAAATTAGAGCAACTTGACCTGCAGGAAAGCCTTGGTAAAGCCGAAGCCTTTTTCCAAGCCAACAAGAAAGTGATATCGTATGCCGGTGGCGGATTGCTGGCCCTGATTTTGGGGGCCTATTACGTGTGGGGTATTTACCTCCCGGACCGTCAGCGCGAAGCGGTGGATCTGATGCATGTGGCGGAGCGCTATTTCGAAAATGATTCTTTGCGTCTCGCAGTGGAAGGGGATGGGAATTTTCCCGGATTTGAGGAAATCGTGGATGAATACGGATGGACCCGTGCAGGCAATCTGGCCAAATATTACCTAGGCGTCAGTTATCTCCGAATGGGCAAATACAACGAGGCCATTGATGCGTTGAATTCCTTCAGCACCAAGGATCCCGTCCTTGGCAGTATCGCGCTGGGTTGTGTTGGTGACGCCCACCTCCAACTCAAAAAAGACCAAGAAGCCCTGGACTGCTACCTCAAGGCTGCCGACTTCAAAGCCAACGAATTCACAACCCCATTCTACCTCCAGAGAGCTGGTGAAGTCGCCGAAAAACTTGGCAACAAAGACAAGGCAACGGAGTGCTACGAAAAAATACAGCGGGAATATCCCCAATCCACCGAGGGTCAGGGCATTGACCGTTACCTCTCCCGGATCAAATTGAAATCTTAGGACAGCCTGTCATGTCCATCGGATCGGACTTTTTCAGCCTTGATGAAGAAAAGGCCTATCCCAGCCCTGCTGAAGCCGCTTCCCTCAGAATCGGAATCGTAACCGCTCGTTGGAACCATACGATTACTGAACAATTGACTTCAGCATGCATCAAAGCCTTGCTTGATCGAGGGGTCTCCCTAAACAATATTTTAGTACATCATGTCCCCGGATGTTATGAAATACCTACGGGGTGCCAATGGTTGGACCATTACCAGAAAGTTGATGCATTGATTGCGATGGGTTGCCTCATCAAGGGAGAAACGCCTCACTTCGAATATATATCAGAGGCCGTTACCCGTGGCATCATGGACCTCATGCTGCGCCTTAATAAGCCCATCATCAACAGCGTTTTAACCGTTTACAATCAGGAACAAGCCTTGGACCGTCTCGGCGGAACCCATGGGCACAAAGGCATTGAAGCTGCCCAAACCGCTCTGCAAATGCTTCGACTCAAAATCAATTTATTGAATCAATCCGATTCGTGAATCAATCCGATTCGATTTGAGACGGTTCTTTTTAAGAGCCAAACTCATTCAATTTATCAGGTATGGAATCGTCTGGCCCCAAGCCCATGCGCTTGCGCAGACGGTATCGGGCCATCGACACCCCTTGATTGCTAATATTTTGTATATTGGAAATTTCGACACTGGTCATGCCCATGCGAATAAGGCAGGCCAAACGAATATCCGATTGCGTCATTCGAGGATATTCCAAGCGAAGACTAGGTATAAAGCCCGGAATACATTGATTGAATTGTATTTTGAAATCTTCCCATTGCTGATTGGTATGCAGTTTGGAGTTCCAAAGGGTAGCCAAATCCCCATAAGCAGGAATGGATGAATCCGTGGCCCTCGACACGGTTACAGCCTCATCGCCGTCGTATTCAACATTTTGCCCTGAAAAAACACCGTCTTGGACTGGCAATGCAATAGCCTCTGATTTTATTCTGCGCTGATGGTACCTTCCCCACAGTATAACACTTAGTACACCCACAAATGCAACCAAAAACCAAAAGTCCCTCACCTTTCCACCCGCGTTCATTGCCCTTTGGGGATAATCCCCTCCTTGTTTACTAAGCGATGCAAGAAGAGAGGAATGATGAAAATGCGATTCCCTGTAATAGGCCAAGGCGTCCATGGGCCTTTGGTCCGTCAAAGCCCATTCATAACGTTTATGGACATTCAGTAAACGCCAAAACAAAGAGTTTTCCAGGTCTATTGCAGGCCGGTTTTCTTTTAAAAGAAGAAGCATATCGTTGTTATCAAAATTTGAAAATTGCCTTTCCTTCTCTTGTTTGTTTTGACAGGCGAATTCCAATGCAATCCATTCCAAAACCGGCCATTGATTATTCAAAGACTCGGGCCATTGATGTGCTGCTTGTTTCAGGTACCTCAAATACGGCATTGCGGGATGAACATCATGAGACTTTGCCGTAAAATTCAAACGATACATTGCCAAGACTAGGGCCAAAGCAGTGGCCTCTGTTTGTTCAGAAGAAGATAAATGCTCGGCTTTGTGCATTCGAGCTGCCAAGTCAGACCAACGCTCCTCCAAGTCTTGCAACGGTAATGGCCTTCCATGATACCCTCTGGGTTCCAATGCCTGAGATTCATGGTGCTCGGGACAAAAACCATGCCATTCCACGTCGGTTTGCAAAGGAATTGGCCCCTCAAAAATCTGATGAGGAAGATGGCAGACCCCTTTGTCTTTGAGGTCACTCCTTGATAAATTTCTATTAACCTTGTTTTCAAGTTCGGTCACGTAATCTGCATTTTCCTCCGTCTGAATAAACCAAGAAGGTCTGTCTCGATGCGTCAGCAGGAGCATGCTCAACAGGAAAGTGATTTTCAAGGAAATCGCCATATACTTGCTATAACCAAAGCTAAACGAAGAAAGAGAATTGCGAGCTCTTTTGAAAATTATAGAGTAAAATCTGAAAAATCAAACAAATATGTAATGGATGGGCTCTCCTCATTATTTTTGGTCATACAATGACAGGAAATCTGCTTTTCATCCCCAAAACCTCATTCCTATGAAAAAGACTTTGCTCGTGTTAGTTCTGATGACGTCGGCGCTGCTTGGTTGCCGCAAGACCGACAATACCCCGCCCCTTTCACCGGCCGAAACCTACGCCAATCGCCTAGTTGGAACCTGGGATGTTGATAGTTTGACCTATTCCGCTTCGGTAGCCGTTTTGGGTCAAACCATTCCCATTCAAGGGGGCGCATCACAGGCTGGATATATTGCTTTCGAAAAAACTCCTTCAAGGACCGTGAATTACGATATCAAGTTCAGGCCATCCTTGCCACCCACAATTCCTTTCCCCTTGGACACTGTGCGTTTGTTGGGCCGAGGAACCTGGGTGAATACCGTGGATACCATCACCTTAACGGATACCAGCAATCAAGTTTACAAATTCAAAGTTTTGTATAACGGCACCAATTCGCAACAACTCAAAACCGTAGTGAATTACGATGGAGGAGCCTTGGGTTTGGTTCCAGTTACCCTCGAAATGACCTTAGGACGCCGATAAACTGAACCTTGAGCGACTCTGCGGGTAACTTCGACTTCTTTATGCAACCTGACCTGGACGCTGTTCCAGGGTCAGATTTCTATCCTTCTTATGCCATAGGAGCATCCATTCGCAGGCTCACGGCTCGTAAGGATTTGCCCGGTACGACCACGGTGGTTCTGATTGGACTTGACGATTTCAGACAAAGTTCGGAGAGTGCAACCACTCCTTGGAAGTCAGGGGAGGCGGCAGCCGACAGGATTCGCGCTGCACTCTATGCCCTGCCATGGGATGAGCAATTTCCGGCTGTGGCAGATTTGGGCAACATGATCGCGGGGAGGTCCTTCGAGGATACCCTTTCGGCTATGGCACAGGTAGGCTCAGATTTGAGGGAGCTGGGCCATATTCCGGTTTGGATTGGGGGAAGCCTACCCCTGCTCCGAGGGATCTTCCAGGGATTCAAAGGGAATGGTCCCACCGACGTATCGATTGTCTCTTCCCGTACACATTTCAAAACAGGTCCAGACCTTGCACCGTACGAATTTGCCCTTAGAAGCTTGATTGAAAACGATTCTTTGCATCTTTTCAATTTGAGCTGTTTGGCCGGTCAATCCCACTATCAAGAAGCTGGTGAATCTGCTCTCATGGAACAAATGCGCTTTGAGCAGCTTCGATTAGGCCCTCTGCGACAGCATCCAGACTGGGCAGAGCCTCTCCTTCGATCCTCCGATTTCACCGTTTTTAGTTTGAGCAGTGTTCGTTGGTCTGATACAGAAGGAAATCCCTATGGAGGGCCCAACGGGCTTTTCGCGCATGAATTTTGTCAGCTGACTCATTATGCCGGGGCCAACGATTTGCTGAAGGCCGCCTTTTTCTGCGACTATTATCCATTGGATCATTCACCCAAATCTGATCATGATCATACCATGGCGCAACCGCAGGCTCAGGCCGGGGCCCAAGTCCTCGCCCAAGGTATTTGGTATTTGTTGGAAGGAATTTCACAACGCTGCGATGACACCCCTCGGGTCAATTCAAGGAATTATACGAGGTACACGATGGCCCTGCCAGGAGATCATGAATTGATTTTTGTGAAAAGCCAGAAGAGCGGCCGATGGTGGATCGAAGTTACGCTACCAGTTCCTGCGGGATCACGCAAAGAGCGATCGCTGTTGGTGCCCTGTACCTACGATGACTACCTCAAAGCAACTGCCGGAGAATTGCCAGATCGTTGGTGGAGGATTCACCAGAAATACCTGCAGTAACGACCGATCTAGGAATTACGAACCATCGCGCGTTTACGAACCATTGCGCGAAAACGAACGATTGCCTGATAACAAATCATCTCCAATATCGGATCGATAGAAGGCCCCGTCAAAATCCACTGCCGAGGCCAGATTCCTGCTCTTCAAAACGGCCTGATCAAGTTCAGGATGCAAGGCAGTGGTGGCCATGACCCTGCCCCCACTATTAACCACCTGATTCTCTTTCCACGCCGTTCCTGCATGAAAACAATAACGATCATCCCCCGGCTCGTTAGGCCACTGCATCATGGCTCCGGTCTTGGGCTCCGAAGGGTACCCTTCGGAACATACCACGGTGGTTACCGCATAGCGTGGATCCACCCAAGGTGCACCATGAGGTAATTGCCCTTGAGCTGCTCCGTACATCCATTGCAGCATATCCGGACCTAGCCTCGGAAAAACCACTTGGGTTTCAGGATCGCCCATCCGGACATTGTATTCAATAACATAAGGGTCTTCCCCTACTTTCATCAACCCCACAAAAAGAAAGCCCCTGTATTCAATGCCTTCTTGTTTCAAACCCTCGAGCGTAGGCCGTACAATTCGTCCTTCGACCCTTTGAAGAAATAGATTATCGGCAAAGGGGGGAGGCGATACAGCCCCCATACCCCCGGTATTGGGTCCGGTATCTCCGTTACCCACTCTTTTGTAATCCTTGGCCACAGGGAGGGTTACCGAACGGTTTCCGTCACAGAGGACAAACACTGAGCATTCGACTCCATTCAGAAATTGTTCAAACAATACTTTGGATCCAGAATTTCCGAAACGATTCTGAACCCAAAACATATCAAGGGCCACTACCGCTTCTTCTCGTGATGCGCAAATGACCACCCCTTTGCCTGCGGCCAATCCATCTGCTTTGAGCACCAGCGGGTAGTTTACGGTGTCCAAATACCGCTCCGCCTCCAACCGCTCCGAAGCCTCAAAAGTTCTTGCCTTGGCCGTCGGGATACCGTACCGATGCATAAAGGCCTTGGAAAAGTCTTTGCTGCCTTCCAAGCGGGCCCCCGCCTGGTCAGGACCCAAAACCGCAAGATGCGCCAACTCGGGGTCTCCTTTACATTGATCCACCAAACCCTGCACCAACGGATCTTCCGGCCCTACCACCACCAAATCCACACGATGTTCCCTGACCCACCTTGACCAAGTCCCAAAATCACGCCAATCCGGACAATCCTTGGCAGCCCAATGGCGGGTGCCCGCATTGCCAGGATGAACCCACAGCTCATCGCAGAGGGGACTTGAGGACAAATTCACCGCCATGGCATGCTCACGGCCTCCGGATCCAAGTATCAAAATGCGCAACATAGGATAAATTATTTCGAAGATTCAACCGAGACCATTGAAGTCAACAAGGCCTCCAATTCCCGTAACCACGCCCTTTTGGGCTCGTTGGGAGCATACACAAAGGCCTCCGCGTGGTAAGCCACGCCTTCCCTTAACCAGGAACGATGCACAAACGGTCCCCCCATGAAATCCCCCTCTATTTTCCAAAGACCACGAACATGCCATCCTGTATTTGCTTTATAAATACTTAGTGGCGGCATTAGGTATTCCGTGAGATAATAAGATCCTTCGGTAGGCCCTGGAATACATCGAGCGAGAACAGTATCCCGCTCCCTCTGAACAGCCTCCGCTCCTTGAAGAGATTGACTCCCCATTTTATTCTTCCATAATACAATATTCATAGAGCCGTCAGGAATTTCTTTGCTAATCCAAGCGAATGATTGGCGCAACACTTTCAAACGATAATCCCCCGGCAAAGTCTTCAGCGGTATTCCAACGCTATCTTGAATCATGGATACGAGGCTATCCGCCTGATTCAACCGATCAAGTCTTCCTAAGATAAGTTGCTGGTCTAGGTCCAAAAAATATTGAAGTAAACTGGACTTATTGGAAAGTAGATAACTTTTCAAGAACTCCACATTTTTGGCCACAAGCCAAACTTCGCGCTGGGGATACGCCTGAGAATTTAGAACGCAACGCGTATAAACGTTTTGGCGACTCAAAGCAATTTCAGCCTCCTTTTGAATCTCATGAGGCAATTCTGAAAAATTATCAGCAGCAACCCAATGAAAAATAAGCCGATGTCTTTTTTGAAATTTATTAGCTCCCAAATCCTGAACCGGAATAAGCTTAAACCAAGGCTCTGCTTGAGGCAAACCTATTTGTTCTGAGGATAAGGTTTTTCGTAAAAGAACGCCCAAATCCCCATTCCAAAGGGCGGGATCTCCGACAACTAAAATCTCTCCAACACCACCGAGAGAATCCGGCTGAGAGCCCTGTTTCACGCATCCCCCAAAACTTAAGCATAATCCTAATGCGAGTAAACCCAATAACCGAAGCAATACCCCCATTTCTTAATTATTATTTGGCTTTTATGCGCAATGTCATGCCGGGCCTTAAATGGCTTCTGATAGTGAGATTGTTGAGCCTCATCAAATCCTCAACCGTTACGTTTTCAAATTTCTTTGAAATCCCATACAATGAATCCCCCCGCCTAACCTTATAAAAAGTGACAGAACTTTTACTGGCCACCGAAGAATTAACTTCAGAGCCTTTCGTTGCAGCTGAGGTTTTGGCTTTGGAAACTGCTAAATCCTTGTTTTTGGTTGTATCCGAAACAACCCCTGCCTTGGGAGGATTTTCTTTGGTGGAATTGACGACCACCGAATCTTTGGAAGCAACATCTGTAGGCGTAGCCACAGGATTTTTTCTAATCTTGATTCGTGTTCCAACCCGCACATTATTACTTCGAAGACCATTAATTCGCTTAAGCTCTTTTAACGTTGTACCGTACTTCACCGCAATGCTATACAATTTTTCGCCGCGGCGAACCTTATGATAGACCCATTCTTTTCGAGGGACTTTGGAAGAACCGGGATCCCCTAAGGCGGCATTCGCAGCTGCTGCTTGCTCTGCGAGAACTCGGGATTGACTAAGGTCGAAAACATGATTCAAATACGAGGCTCTTTTTCTTTCAAATTCAGGCACCAATTTGGCGGGTATTCTCAAGGCATATTCCGGATATCCTGAGGGGACAAACTTCTGCTTGAGTTGAGGGTTCAACAAGGCGAGAACATCTTGCTCTAAGCCTAGCAACTGAGCGAAATAAGATATAGGCAAAGGCCCTTGTACGCCGACGGTATCTGTTTCGGACGGCAAGGCTATCAAAGGAAACTGCTGCAAATTATGCTCCGCAGGATAAGACATAAGGTAAGTCACCGCAATAAATGCTGGAACATAACCTCTGGTTTCAGCAGGCAAATAAGGCATAATTTCCCAAAAGGTTGTTTTGCCCCCTGATCGACGAATTGCCCGGTTCACATTCCCTGGACCACAGTTATAGGCCGCCAAAGCAAGAAGCCAATCGTTGTAAGTATGATGCAAATCCCTCAAGAATCGGCATGCGGCATCCGAGGACAGTACGGGATCCATTCGCTCATCGAGGTAATAATTCACTTTGAGACCGTACTGGGCGCCGGTTCCGTACATGAATTGCCAAAGGCCAGAAGCACCCACCCGACTTACCGCAGTAGGATTGAGAGCCGATTCCACCACCGCCAAATGTTTGAGCTGATGCGGTAACCTGTGCCGCTCAAGAGCAGCCTCAAAAATGGGATAGTAGTATTTACTTAGAGACATCACCCTCTCGGTGTATGTTTTGCGCCGAATTCCATACAAATCAATGAAACCCCGAACATGGGCATTATGTCTCAATGGAATGGGGGATTGAATCTGCAACATCCGACGTGAAATAACAGAATCCACCAAAGGTGGTGCAAATCCCACGGGATATCCATACTTGTTTGGCACAGGTGAGGTCAATCCTTCTTTTTTGAAAAAACGAAGCGAAACCAAGCTATCCAAATTCCTTATAATGGCTTCGTTAGCAAGATCAAAGCCACCAACTGAACCAGAAGCAGGTGTTCCGCTTGGCTGTGCAAAAACGTTGAACGAATACGATCCAAGAAGAGCCAAACAAGCAAACCGAAATAATCTCATTAAATATTTTTTATACCTTCCTTAATACAAAACTGACTTGCGGCCTGGAACAGATCTTGTTCTTGAAAAGAAGATCCCATGAATTGAAGGGCCAAAGGCATTCCTTCTTCATCTGAGCCTAATGGAATCGATATCGCGGGCAATCCCGTCAAATTAGCCAGTACGGTAAATTGATCTTCAAGGTACATGGCCAAAGGATCATTGCTTTTGGAGCCGATCCCAAAGGCTGGTCCTACCGTAGTTGGAAGGGCAAAAACATCGCATTCTGACATAATTCGCTGAAATTGGTCTCGGAGAATTCTACGGACTCTCTGAGCTTTCACATAGTATGCGTCGTAATATCCCTCACTCAATACGTATGTTCCTAACATTATCCTTCTCTGAACTTCAGGACCAAAACCCTGAGAGCGGGAGAGTTTGAATGTGCTCTCCAAAGAATCAGCATCCGCATGGCGAACACCATAATTCAACCCAGAATAACGACTTAAATTTGAAGAAGCCTCTGCGGTTGCCAAAATATAATAAACCGGAATGGCATAATCCATTCCTTCAATCTCAAAAGGAATCAAAGTATGCCCTTCCTTGACACTTTGTTCCAAGAAATTCTTTAACATTGACTGGAGTTCAGTGTTCAAAACAGAACTACTCATCCAGCTCGGTGAATAACCAATTCGATAGAGCTTCTTCTCGCCCTTGGGAACCAAACATTCATGAGCATCGGCCGTGCATGTTGAATCAAAATCATCCCTACCGGATATGCAAGTAACTAGGCGAGCAACATCCTCAACCGATTGTCCAAATACCCCTACCTGATCGAAGGAGGAGGCAAACGCGATAAGTCCATGCCGCGAAACTCGACCGTAGGTGGGTTTGAAACCCACCAAACCGCAGTATGCTGCCGGCTGCCGAACTGAACCGCCCGTGTCGGTTCCCAAACTCAAATGACATGCCCCCATTGCAACAGCTGCAGCAGAGCCACCGGAGGACCCACCGGGTACACGTGATGTATTCAAGGGATTCAAGACCGGACCAAAAGCAGAATTTTCATTCGAAGAACCCATTGCAAATTCATCGCAATTCAATCGACCAATCACCACAGCCCCGTGCTCCAAAAGTCTTTCGACAACTGTGGCCGAATAAAGCGACTGAAAACCATCCAGAATCTTGGAAGAAGCACTCACTTGGTGACCCGCATAACATATATTGTCTTTGACACCGACGACTACCCCGGTGAGGGGCTTGAAATTGCCTACGCTAATTTCTTGGTCCAATGCCTCAGCCCTCTCCAAGGCTTCCTCGGCATACAATTCCAAAAAGGCGTTCAAATGAGCCTGAGACCTTGCGCTTTCTAAACAGCGCAGGACTTCGTCCTTAACGGTGGTTTGTCCCAACCGTAGACAATCATGGTATACTGAAATTCTTTCAAAAGCCAAATCCAAAGTTTAAACGATTTCAAGAACGCTTGACGTCTTCGGATTCAGCATCCTTTTCAATTTCCCTTTTAATCCCTGAAGAAGCATCTTTGAACTCACGAATACCCTTGCCAAGACCTCTCGCCAGCTCAGGAATACGTTTAGCACCAAAAAGCAAAAGGATAACCACAAAAATCAGGACTAATTCCCCTGTTTGTAAGCCAAGTATCAAAAAAAGGATGGAGGTAGGTTCAAACATTGATGTAAGGTTAAGAGGCAAATATAACCCGATTCCCAGGTTATTGGAGCATTCAAGGACAGCGGAAAAACGCCAAGCAAAAAGCCCAAAAGAGGCCCTAAAAATCCAACCCCAAGGAAATAACCCAGGCAGGTTGCAAGGCCTTGCGATTCTCGTAGGCCCAAGCCCTGTCCAAACGCAAAGAATACCCCAGAATATTGGCGCGCAACCCTATTCCATACGACCACAAAAATGGCGACAAGGTTTGAACAATATCCACCCTTACAGGGCCTTGTGTTATTTGTGTCGGAAACAGCGAAGTATCGGATTCAAGAAACTGTCCGCGGTTCCAAACAGTTGCCCCATCTGCAAAGGCGTAAATTCGAAAAGTCCGCCAAAAATCAGACCCAACCGGAATCGCTGAACGCAACGCAGAGAATGCCAGGCGCAGCTCGGTACCCGAGGAAATAAATGCGGATCCATTTCGGGTATTAATGGGCAGGCCTTTGACAGGAGCCGCCAAGGCATACATCAAAACCTCGTTGGATGTCGGTCGCGGTATATCCCCATTAAAACGCGGTAACAGCCACTGCTCTGCACCACCAACCATGTAATTAGCTTTGAGCATACCACCCGAATGTTGAAAACTCAAACGATTAGCCCAAACCAATCCTGGCATCAACCCTGCATATGAACGCCCTTCCACTGCCACAAGATTCCCCGACCCCAAGCGCCCTCCGGTAGCAAAATATTTTTCACCATAAACTTTAAATCGAAAACCACCCGTCTTCCAACCGGATGATTCCTTGCTTTGGTCCCACATAGCCTCAAGGCGTATTCCGCTGAGATGCTCAACATTATCCAAATTTCCTTTGGGATTTTCAGGGTTCAATGGACCTCGATCTACAGAGGCTATATGGCCAACCGTAGCGCTTAAACCTAGCGAACGACTAAGGGGATACGTTGCGGAAGTGTAGAACTCCAAGGAACGGCGGATAGGTCCTGACGAAACAGCCCCTATTCCTGGGTTACCGTACGTTTGATCGGCAGGCATCATCGAAAACACCCCCATCATTCTCCAATCGGTTAACCCTTTGAGATTTTCGTATAGCAAATACGATTGAAAATTGGCAAGGGATTGCAATATCAATGCCCCAGCAGAAAGTGTTTGATCTTCAGGGACATCAGATAGACTAATGCGTGTAACAGCCCCAGGCTGCGCATGCAGTATATGCAATGGACTTGCGCTTAGCAAAGGCATTCGACCCGAAAGGATATTATTGCCTGCTTGAATCCCTATATTATCCATGGCTGATGCCCTGACATAAGGGCCCTTTCTCAAAATCGCATGCACCCTGGCTGGTCTGGATGCAAACAAGTCTCTAATTGCCAAACCCAAAGGCGTACTTCGCTCCGACTTGCCCGCTCGATCCTGGACATCGGAATGAGCCTTTTCAGAAGATGAAGTAGAATCCCTATGAAATTCAGGGAAAGTGAAAAGTCCAACATTGACACGCCTAGGTAAATATTTGGACCCAGGTACAAAACCACTAGTAAGCAATGCAGCATCAAAGGCGCGCTGCTCTCGACGCCAAGAATTATAAGGCAGAACGGAAGCGTTCTTCTCTGACTTTTGAAAGGTATCCAACCGACTTCGGTATCCTATCGTTGCATCCGTGATTAAACTCTTGGCGCCCAGGACAATTTGAGTGCTTTGAGCACCTGCTTCGTGCCATGCTAAATTTAGCGCAAACGGAGGTATCGCTTGAGGCGATTCGGTAACGGTATCCCATTGGCCCAAGTACTGAATTCGGTATCCACTCCGGTCGGAGAGCCAAAGTAAACGGCCGCCCACAAGGGGTAGTGGTGAGGAGACTTCTTCGGTATCAGAGCTAAATAATGTTACTGGCATTGCTTTCGGCAAAAAGTCAAGGCGACAAATTCCGGTAGTCTGTCTAGGCAAATGACCAGTTGGATAGAGAATTTGCAGAGAATCCAAAGGCATAGAAAATCCAAAAACCACCCCTTTAGAGCCAGGAACAAAGCGAACATCAGATTTTTCTAGACTATCGGCAAGCAAAATTCGCCATTGTTTGGTGCTCAAGCTGCATAGCATTAATCGAGAATGACGATGCTTTGAGCCAGCGGCCACCAGGCTTTTCCCATCAGGTGAGCAGTCGATGGATTGTATCCAGTCCATATCCTTCATCATTTGCTGATCTTGAATCCAGAGCCCATCCGCTTGCTTTTGAATATCCCAAAAAGTCAAGCCCTTGCCGAAATCTCCAATGGCGAATATGCGCTGACCGCCAGGGTGCCATGCAATCACAGGAAATGAATTGGCGTCCATTCTACGCACTCGTTTGCTTCGGAAAACTTCCTGAAGGATTTTGCTTCCGCGATCATAAGTCAATATTCGATAACGACCCCTTCGGTACGTAACCAAAGCAATTTGCTTCCCCTTGGAATCCATGCGCACTCTACTTTTCGAAATCCCTTTGAGGGAAGGCAAATCCAAAGCGTCACGCCTTAAGACATTTTCAACAGAATCACTCGCGATCTCGGATTGATATTCTTCTAAAATTCCTGTAACAAATTCATTGTAAGATTCCTTGTTCAAAATACGAAACGCGGACTGCACTTGCCGTTGAGACCGTGCAGCCATCAACAAACGAGCAGCACTTCCTTCTCCATTCAAACGGATATAACGATGCCAGAAAAGCGTCCCTGCAAGATCCGGCCTTTGGCGAACCAATTCACCGTACCCCGGTTTGTTCCGACCCCGTACCCATTCACGCAATTCGCGGTCCATTGATCCGCTCCATCCCAATCCCAAATACCTGGCTAAACCCTCGGTAAACCATGATGGAAGGACTAGAATGGCTTGATTTTGAATCCTCTGTAACGAATTCCCCCCATAGACCAAATCAGCAATGAGAATACGCGCGATACCCTCGCGGATTTGGGCAATCATGGGGTAGGAATACTGATCCGCACAAATTGGAATCTTGTTACCTGGTGCTGGAAAATTCCAGCCGATATTGTAATAAAACTTTTCTCGATTTAAATTACTTTCTTCCCATCCCAATCGATTCCTGTAAAGAAGCAATTGGTAAGGATGCTCCGGGCGGACGTTAAATTGCTGCTCTAAAGCTGTGGATAGCAAAGGCAAACAACGATGAATCCATTGAGCTGTACTATCCATACCCAGAGGATAATAAATCTTGTGTTCCCCAGACTCCATAAACTGCCATTGAGTTTCAAGCATTTGACGCTGATTTGACCCAAACGGTGTCATTTGAATTTGCAATTGGGCATAGCATGGAATACCCAAGCATCCCAATACTAGGCCAAAACCGAACAGAAACCTAACCCCCCAAAAGGAAAAACAACGCAGATAGGACAAACAAAGCATATATGCCTTTCGAATAAAATCCATGACCCTGTTTGCGTTCATTATTCCAAAAATACTTATCTTAAGCCCACTCTCGTATCCAACCTGCCCAAGGTATTCTTATGATTAAAACCTTCACTTTCAACCCTTTTCAAGAAAACACCTACCTGCTTATCGCTCCCAACGGCAATACCATCTTGGTTGATCCGGGCTGTTATACCCCCGCGGAAGAAAAAATCCTCTCCGATTACATCCAAAGCCATGACCTTCGACCTGTCATGTTGCTTTTGACTCATGCACATTTGGATCATATCCTGGGCAACCAATGGATATTCCAAACCTACGGTCTTCGGCCTCGAATGCACTCCTTGGATTTGCCTGATTTGCATCGTCTTGAAGCCTATGCTCCCTTGTTCGGGGTACAGGCCAAAGCTTCACCGGAACCTGAAAATTTCTTGGTTGATGGCGATCAAATCCTCTGGGAAGGACCTGAAATTCAAATTATGCAAGCCCCGGGCCACTCTCCGGGCAGTCTATGCTTCTATATTCCTGAACTGAGTAGCGTGATTTCAGGGGATGTCCTCTTCGAAGGGAGTATTGGGCGAACGGATCTGCCGGGGGGTGATCACTCTACGCTGATTCATTCCATACATCATGTCCTGATGCCGTTGCCCGGCCATACCACCGTGTATTCTGGCCATGGAGCCGCCACAAGCATCGCCCAAGAGCGCGATACCAACCCCTTTCTCCGGGTTCATTAAATCAATCTATTCCATGATCTGCATCGCATCATCGGACGCAGAAGATTTCCCCAAGGGGCCAAGGTCAAACATCAACGAAAACCTCAAAGTATTGGCCAAAGGATTGGTCTGCAATTGACCTACCGGTAGCAAATAGGAGAAATTCAAGTTGAAGACATTGTACTGCAAACCCATACCCGCAGTGAAATACTGCCTTCCGCCTTTGGTTGGATGCTCGTACATGTAGCCACCCCTTAGAGCAAAAACCTGGTTGTACAAATACTCCACCCCAATGGAGGGGTTAATCTCCCGCAACTCTTCCTTGAAACCATCCGGGGCATCGTTAAAGGACCCTAACATGCCTTCAATCACCGATTTCTGGTTAGGATCTGAACCGCGTTCGATGATCGGTGAACCGTTTTCGTCAAAACGAATGCGATTCAAACTGTCCCGCTGGTAAACGGGATTCGTAGGAACCAGCAATTTGTTAAGATCCAACGAAAACGATACTTTGTTATAACGGTCAATGACCGTGGTAATGGTCGTTCCTAAACGCATGTTCGCGGGAATAAAACTGGTTTGTCCAGATTCTGAATAGGCCATTTTGTTACCCATATTGCTGATAACCAATCCTGCCGCTACATTGCCTTCTTTGCCAAACAATCGACGTGGGCGATTGTAGTAGAAGGAAAGATCACCGGCAACCGCTGTACCTGCTTTGAATTGATTGTTCGGGTCAAATCCCGCGGCAAGATTCGAATACACATAACGCAATCCAACCCCAACGCTGAACTCATCACTCAATTTGCGCGAATAACAACCGTCAATAGCAAATTCATTGGGATTGAAGGTGCCCAAAGAGGCGCCGTTAATATCCGTGAAATTGATATCCCCTAAAGAAAAATAACGCATCGAAACACCGACCGTTTGCAAATCATCCAGACGCTTGTAACCACTCACATAGGCCATAGAAACATCGGGAACCAAATTTCGGAGCCAAGGGGTGTAGTTCATCGCGATTCCGCTATTGTTGCCCACAAAACTGAGCTTGGCCGCATTCCAAAACATTGAATTTGCATCCGGACTTATGGCAGCCCCCACATCACCCATGGCCCCTGACCGTGCATCCGGAGAAATCATTAGAAAGGGGACTGCCGTCGTAATCGTATTCAACGTACCACCCCCTAATTGTTGCGGGGTGATTTGACCTTTGGCCGTGATGGATACCAAGAATGCCAAGCCTATACATGGTGCTGACGCGAGGACATGAAACCTGAACTTGGAATAGAATATCATAAAATCGAGAAATTGGAACAAATAAAGGCAAATAACGAAAATTCAGCGGATAATTGCCCTCTAAAGGAAAAATCTATCATTAGTACTTGGAAGGTTGTTCAAAGATAGTGTAAAGGGCAATTTATCGGGTTACCCAGATTCGGGTTTGGGCGAAAGCTCTTTGACCTTCGCATTCGACCTCAATTTGAACCGTATACAAGCCATTGGTCATGGTGTTGGCCCAATCCTGAATCGCGGTGCTCTCGAGTCGGAAATAATTTCCTTGGGAAATTCCAGTTTGCTCCAATCGGTGAACAATCCTGCCTTGCATATCCATAAGGTTAAGGCTTACCCGCATGGAAGATCCAGGTCGGTTATGGTTGAATTCCAGAACCGGGGTTACCCCGGCGCCAATCGGATTCGGATAAACGGCGAGGCCTTGAAGATGAAACTGGTTATCCGGCACCACTTGGAATCGGAGCTGACCCGTGGAAGAATTGTTGCAAACATCCCAGGCCTTCAACTCCAGCGTATAAGAACCTGGGCTTAATTGGCCCAAAGGATAACGAATTCGACCACTGCGGTATTGATCCGGATCCGAAACAAAATAGGCATTCAGCGTCTGTGCATTGGCCCTGTCCCCGTTACGGACGAGTTGCATTTCTCTTCCAATCCCCGAGGCACTGGAGTTGATGCCATCTTCATCGTACAAGGTTGCCCACAACACGTTATCGACTCCGGCTATACCTTCACTTCGAAACAAAGAATCATTGAGGGACATCACGATGCGAGGCCCATCAGCTTGGCAGACGGAATTTGTTGAACTTCCCCCCACAACAATCATTCGGGTATCACCGGCGGCATCGCCCCCCGTATTTCCTGCGGTTGCCGAATCATCCAAATCACGAAGAGCGTAAGCATTAATTCGGCCATTGCCAAACACATAATTAATATCCTTGGGTACACGGAATTGGGATTTCCATTCACCGGCCTCAACACTTACTTTTCCCTTGAATATCAAATTATTATATTCAGAATACGAAAAGGCGTAGGAATCCGGATCGTTGGCCCTGGTGCGAAGAGCAGACGCCTTGTCCAAGACATTCAAATCAAGAAACCCATTGAATGTACTATCCTGCATTCCACCCGCAGAAAGCACCTTTCCCTTCAATTCAACCAGGCCCAAGGCCTTCAACGTATCGCTTACCGTATCCACCGTGATGGATTGTTGGGGAAAAGCAAGCCGTAGTGCAGGGTCACCCAGCAAAGAAAAATTCCGGGTATTGATGATGCCCAATTCCGGATTAGCAGCCTCCTTATACAAATCGCCTAATCGCAAAGATTTTCCTTGTTCCTTACGAAAAAGATGGTCCCTAAAGAGCCGAGAGGATATGCTCAAATTAAAGTTGGTGAAGGTGACCCGGGATGTGGTCAACAAGGCAATCGCTCCCCCTCTGGGGTTCAGCAAGGCCCTTTCGCCCGCACTCAGAATGGCCGGATTATCAAAACGGGCAAATTCACAAGTGGCGGTCACCATCAAGGGGTATCGCCCTGGATGATCCCAAGCATCGATCTCCGGAATGGTCATGATACGTTCCTCGGCAAGCCCATTGACTCCACCATGCCCCATGTAAGCCATCACCAAACAACCCTCTTGCATTGACCTGTTGATACGATCATTGACGGCAGGGTACCTTGCCCCGCCCGGTCTGCTTTCTTGCTCGTAGGCATCCGCATAGATCTTGCGCACCAAACCCTGCGGGTACTGGGTCTCGGTATGCCGAACCAGCTCAGCACAATCATTCAGGTGAATATTGTAGTCTTGGTCATCGGCTACAAAAACAAATTCGTTACGCCACGGGCCTCGGTTCGACGGATCAAGATATTCTTGAATTTTGCGAACCATCGCGGTCGCTTGTCCAGCATCCCTTACCGGAATTCGGCCTATTCCCAAATCCATTCGATCCCCACTACCATCACCAAAGGCCCCCTCGGTGGAATCCATCAAACCAAAGAAGGCATCCGAGCAATACGAACCCAGGGGGTCACGAGAATTGTAACTCTGGAAGGTGGGTATATGGTTCAAATTTCCCGGCATGACATTCAGGGCGTCATACGATGTTGATCCCAATAACAACAAATACTTCAAAGATGGCCCCGTGGAACTTTGAGGCGTGCTGCGATGATACAACATCCTTAAATAATCCCGAATGGCCACCAAATCCCGACGACCCGAAGAGAATTCGCGGTACAAATCGTCAGGATGTACAATATTGATTTTCAGTCCATCATGTTGATGGTGGATAGTAGCAATTTGGGTAGCCTGCCCTAGAAAGGCTTTGGGCGTTACGATCACCATATCCGCAGACGAGTCCCCCATGAGATTCTGATTGGGAACAAGGCTCAGGGACATGGGGGGGGCAAAGGAATTTCCTTTGATGAAGCACAAATGCCGTAGTCGATCTCCAGGAACCAAAATTTGTTGGTAATTCGCTCCATTGATTTGAAGACCCTCCAAGGGATACGCTGTCGCTGCCCAGGGTAGGGTAATGTCCCAAATCTGATGAGGCTGTGAGACGGCCGGCCAACGATACTGAGTTGGCTGTACCCCCAAGGTGGAAGCGTTGTAGAAAACCTGATAGGACGGCCAAACATCCGGCTGTATTCGAGGTCTGCCCTGAACAAGGATGCGATCAAGCCATGCTTGCGCTGCACTGTTCTGACGACTGAAGACCGCGTTCAAATTCAACGCCGATGAGCCAGGGTCGGTGATCCAAATTTCCTCTTTCAGGTTGTAGTAAGGATCCAAATAATAGGTGCCTACCGTTGGAGTCACCACCGTAATGGGGGCTTGGCCGTTCAAGCGAAGGGTCATGGGTGAGGGGACTCCTTGGCTCCGGATGGCCACACGAACCGCAATCCTGCAAGAGTCCCCTGGGGAATAGGAGGGCAAAGCCAAGATAAAATTGCGGCTGTTCACCGCATCGAAGGACTCACCCAGCCATTCCCTACCGCTTTTGATCGGGTTGTTGAGTTCTTTCTCGTAGGCCATGAGGCAATCTCCCCTATCCGTCACAGGCCAAGGGCCTGGTCCTGGAGAGGGCCCTCCGGGCTGAACCGTATCCATGCGAAGAACGGGTGAGGCGCTGACTTGTCTTGCATCTTCCCAATCCGGATTCAGGAAGGCATAGGAGCTTTGCTCATAAGGGTTGGGGGATTTGAGCAAATTCGCCGTTCCTGGACTTTGCTGCAGGCTCTCTGAGCCAGGGATGTAGAACAGAAAATACTCATTGGGCTCAAAGACCCCGTCTTGATCCCCATGAAATTGCAAAGGGTACTGCACCAATCCCCATGGCCTCACCGAATTATTAGCCTCTGGCAGAGGCCCCCTACCACCCCCAAACAGGACCAGGCGATCAGTATGGACTCTTGATGGATTTAGCCCCATGCTTTGGAGCCATTGAGGGGTGATTTTGTAAATGCCCTCTCCTGCAAATTGCATTTGAAACCAATCGCCGGACTTCAATGGGCTGGCATTCAGGTTGAATACCATTCCATAAGCCATCAAAATCAAAGCCAAACGCAATTTCATCGTTTATTTCACTTCAGCAAAGTTCCCAAAAAGTTTAGCATTTGGGCCATAAAAGGTTGTAAGACGTTCAAAATAATCATTTGAAGATTAAGTTTGAAGAAGGTGAACATCATGCCTACAATCTCGAACCGCCCAAATCCAAAACGCCCAAAACGCCCAAAATCTTTCATTCATTTTCATGTTTTCTCTAAATTCCTTGGATTTGCCCGCTTTTGGCGTGAAATTTACGCTTCGTCCTTCCGATCAGAAATTTTCCGACTTTAGAAAAACGTCAATGAGCAACCCAAAAAGCAAGACATTTGCCTTAGTTCTCCTGGTTTTTGGCTTGATGCAATGCCTGCCTTCAAGGCTGTGGGCACAGGATGTGGTATTTTCTCAATTTTACGCAAACCCTCTTTATCTCAATCCTGCCTTGGCGGGCAATGCCTCCGATCCCCGTTTAACCTTCAATTTTCGCAATCAGTGGCCGGCCCTCAATGCCTCCTTCGTGACCTACAGCGCAGGCTTTGACCAACATTTTGATGCCTTAAGCGGTGGTGTCGGTCTTCATGTCCTTACCGATCAAATTGGCTCTGAGGCCTTCCGCCACACACAAGTTGCCCTGCAATATGCCTACAATTTGAACATCAACAGGAATTTAGCACTTCGAGCTGGTTTCCAATATGCCTATGCTAATCGTTCCTTGAACTTCAATAAACTCACTTTTCCAGAACAAATTGATCGTGTCAACGGAATTGGGGGTAGACCGGTCGGCTCTGAAATTCCATTTGGATCCAAAACGGTCACCATAAGCGACTTTTCGGCGGGACTTGTACTTTTTTCTGAAAAGTTCTATTTCGGAGCCGCAGCACACCACCTTACTGAGCCAAGCCAAGCCTTTTATGGTGATGCTGATGCGCCTTGGCCAATGAGAATCTCCGTGCATACCGGGGCAAGTATCCCTCTTAGCCAAGCTTACTCCAACGCTGAACCGCTAACCCTATCACCCAACGTGATCTACATTCAACAAGGAACGTCAAGCCAAATCAACGTAGGAACCTATTTGAGCAAAGGCGCTCTTTCAGCGGGTCTCTGGTATCGTGTGAATGACGCCATCATTGCAACTGCCGGATTTCAGAGGGGACAAATGCGTTTGGGATATGGGTATGACATTACTACCTCCAAACTCAGCGACGCAAGACCTGGGGGATCCCATGAGGTCTCACTGAGCTTTGTCTTTGAAAAGTATGAGCCCATCGAAAAAAGGCGTTATGCCAAAGTAAATTGTCCAAGATTCTAATCTATCCATTCTATATTTATTTTACCCAAGCACCCAAAAGCCATGAACAAAAAAATGTTATCTGTGTGGAAATGGGAGTCCAGTATCGGGCTCTTTGCGCTTTTTTTGACCCTTACGGGTTGCGGTAATGGAAATCGCTCCACGACCACAACTTGGTTTTATGGCAATCCCAAAGGCCTTACCTTCAAGAGCATAGACCACAACGGCACCCCTCCTCCTGGAATGGTCTTTGTACCTGGTGGATCCTTTGTGATGGGCGCAACCCAAGAGTCCGTTGCTCTTGATCCGGACAATGTTCCCAAATATGCATCGGTCTCTTCCTTTTACATGGATGAGATTGAGGTTCCCAATGTCAGCTACTGCGAGTACCTCAACTGGATGGCCAAGGTTTTTGCCCAATCTAACCCTTCGACCTATCGAAGCGCTTTACCTGATACAACCGTTTGGAGAAATGGTCTATCGTTCAATGAGCCCCATGTAAATGACTACCTGCGTCATCCTGCATTCAAATATTATCCTGTGGTTGGCGTTAGTTGGGTTCAAGCCAACCAGTATTGCGAATGGAGAACAGACCGCGTCAATGAGCAAAGGCTGATTGATGCAGGCTATATCAAATATTCCGCCCAATCCGGTGAGCAGCACTTCACCACCAAAGGATATTTGGCTGGCTTCTACAGACCTGAACTCACCAAATCCAAAACCAAAACCAGCATCAACGGTGATTTGGTGTATCCTGTGATGGAGGATGGGTTTTTCACTGCTTCTTACCGCTTACCTTCTGAAGCCGAGTGGGAATATGCCGCCCAAGGCTTAATTGGAAGAACAGAAAGCGGCCTGATTGCCGAAAGAAGAGTTTATCCATGGAACGAAAGGGGTATTCGATCAGGCCCAGGGCGTCGACAAGGTAATTATTATGGGAATTTCAGGCATAATGTCTCCACTCCCTCCGAAGTCGGATCTTATGATGTAACCCGCGGTGGGCCTACTGCCCCAGGGAAGTATTATCGCGCCAATGATTTCGGTCTTTACAACATGGCTGGGAATGTTAACGAATGGGTTGCCGATCTTTATCGTCCCTCTTCCAATATTGAATCTGATGCGGTTTCTCCTTTCTTAGGTGGTGGCTATACTCGCCCTCAATATGATGAAGAAGGAAACCTTGCCAAAGACAGTGCGGGAAGGGTGATTATGATTGCTGATGATAAAAGATATAGCGATGATTTGTTGTCTTCTTATTTGGATAGCGTCACCATTAGTAGCAACCCCAATGGTCAGGTGAATAACCGTAACCGGGTTTACAAGGGAGGCAGTTACCGCGATATGCCTTACTGGGTCACACCGGGTGCCCGCCGCTTCTTTAACGAGTCCAAAGGCAAAGATGATTTAGGCTTCCGTTGTGCGATGATTGGCCTAGGCCGCCCCAGAGGTCAACGCTAAGGATTAGCGCTTAATCCAAATCTTAGCCGAGGCGCTTTTTCCTTCAGTACTTCGGCCAACCAATTGATAGATTCCCGGGGTTAACTCCTCGGGAATTTTTATTGGAAGCCCTTTTGAATAATCGTCCTGCACCAAAGGTTCAGCGGCCATATTCCATAGGCCCACCAATTTGCCTTCGCTATTGTAACAACTTAGTTCCACAAGGTCCATTTCAAAACCAGGCATCAAGACTTTAAGCAGAGAGCCGGGACTGACTGGATTAGGAAAAACCATAAGGCTATGGGGATTAAGCCTTGGGGTATTGGGCTCTGCAATGGAAACCATGGAGGAGGTATTTCGCCAATGGGTGATGCCACCTTTGAAGAAGCCCAAGAGCAGGTCCGGGAGGGAGTCCCTATTAAAGTCGCCGAGTGCAGGACTCACCCAATTCCCATGAGGCATCGAATCGGCAACCCCACCCGCCAAATCATAAACAAAAACATTGTTGCTAGTCTGGGCATTCGAAAGCCTGGACCATAGGGAAGGATAACAAAAAACCTTACCCGACTCGGAGCCCACAATCAGATCTGCAAGACCGTCTCGGTTCAAGTCCCCTATGCGAGGTGCAGCCCATCCCGAAATCGATTCCGCAACATTGATTCTTCCAAGGCTATCGGTGAATTTAACCCAAGCAGGATTCGTCAAGGTGCCTTGGTTTTGGAAGCAGGCAATCTGTCCATTGCGCATCCCGACCAGAAGCTCCGGCTTCCCGTCACCGTCCAGGTCCCCAAGTTCAGGGGCCAGTTCGATGCCGCTTCGTAATCCTTGATAATCGTAGCTAATGCGTTGAAATTGAATGGGTCCTGAAGCGATTGCGGTAATGTTCCGATAATGCATCATGGTGGAGTCGCTGTGCCCAATCAACAAATCCATACGCCCATCCCCGTCAAGGTCACCGGCAGCTAATCGCGGATTTCGAATCGGTACCGTATCCAGGCGCAAGAACAAAGAATCAAGCAACTCGAAATTGGGCGCTGCAGCAGTCCCTTTGTTACGGTACAGGGCAAGACAGGGTTTGAGCGCAGAGTTTTCGTAAGCCACCAAGAGATCGGGCAAGCTATCTCCATTCCAATCCGCGACTACGGGCGATGCTTTGAGGTAATGATGCACCATGTCCTCCAAGACAAATGATTTGGTAGTCAGGGCAAAGGAATCGCGCAAAACACCCGGGGAGCCGCGGAGATTTCGATAATGCCAAACGTGGCGATTCAGGTTGGACCCGTAAAACTCGTTGGGGGAAATCACCAAATCCTGCACGGTAGAAGACCCCCATCCAACCGCTCCTATTCCGTTGGTAGGGAGCGCATAGGCCGCAGGGAATTTGGTCATCGCCAAGGGGCTGTCCAGGAAGGTTGGGGTCGTGGTCTGCCAGGTCATGCGGGCGAGAGAACGGTTGCCCCCGTTATGGAGGTA
>Ga0194115_10001987_pt1 | contig 25103 bp, 28 predicted proteins | sample TA2MahsurfametaG_3_FD_148656 | JGI IMG/M metagenome (GOLD analysis project Ga0194115, IMG submission 148656) | Freshwater microbial communities from Lake Tanganyika, Tanzania - TA2015002 Mahale S4 surface | ecosystem: Environmental > Aquatic > Freshwater > Lake | place: Tanzania: Lake... | reverse complement strand
CAAAAAGAAAATCCATCTTTAAAAGGTCAAGAATTAAAAAAAAGAGCAATGGAAATATTAAATAATTCTTCAAAGCCTAAAAAACAATCAAAACTAAAAACAAAAACACTCTCTGGAAAAGAATCAACGGTTATGAGAGCTATATCAAAAGCTCATAAAGAAGGTGATAATGCTGTTATTTCTACTGATATGAATGTTAAAAAAGGATTATCTCCAAAGGATAAAAAAGCCCTTAAAGAGTCAGTTATGAAAGCTATTGACCATCATATTAAAGGTGGTATGATTGGTGAAGAAGAAGAAGAATTTGAACCAATTAAACCCAAACCTCTTGTTAGACGCGGACAAGAAGGAAGACAGGAACAAATAGAGGAAAAGATGGAAGAATTTGCTGAAAATACCGGTGTTAATCCAATGGAACTATTAATAGATAATTGGGAGGATTTGGATGATAGACAGGCTATTAAACGATATTTTATGTTATATAAAGTATTAGAAGATATTGACCCTCTTAGAAATCCTTTAAGGGATAGGGGTGATATATCAACCACTTATAGTAGAGCCGATTATGAAGATAAAGCGGGTATGAATGCAAAAGAGTATTATAGTAGATGGGGAGATTATGCTAAAGATGTATGGAAAAATGATAAGAATAAAATTTATAGATTTTTAAATGTTAAAGAGGGAACTGGATTTAAATAATGATTTTGCCATAGATTAAAAAAATCATAGTAGTCATATTTATATTTTTTTTATATATTTATTATTTTTTTATTTTTAGGAAAAGTATAAATATTACTACTATAAAAATATTAAGTTATGGCAAATTATTGATTCCTATATAAATATATAAAAAAAATAAAAACAATATAAATATATACTAACATAATATTATATAATGCTTACAGACCACCAAATAGAAGAATTAGCCCAAAGAATGAGTATTCCATTAGAAGGAGTATATTTCAAGGATGAATTACCATATGGATTGAAAGAGAATAAAACATATATAATCAATTTACAAGATAGTGAAACAGATGACGGAGACCAAAACGAGGGGACACATTGGACGATGCTACAAGTGAATAAAACTCCTAATGGTAAATATGAACCGATCTTTTTTGACCCTTATGGTGCTCCTCCTTCCGAAGCCATTAAAGAACGAGTTAAAAGAAAGTTTAATGTATATTTACCCCATACAACCAAGGATATACAAAGTTTAATGAATAACGCTTGTGGATTCTATTGTTTAGCTTTAGCCCATTTCATCAACGCCTCTAAATACCGTTCAAATCATTTATATACTGATGTAGAGAACTTTTTAGATATGTTTGACGATTTAAATCATTCTATTGACTTTAAGAAGAACGAATATATATTAAAACACTTTTTTAGAGCCGAAGACCCTGCTTTAAGAAAAGAAATTGATGTTATTAAACCAACCGAATCAATAACATCAGAAGACGAGAAAGGTAATCCAGACCCGTTTAAAGATGGAAGGGAGAAAATGCGTTTTGAAGTTGATGTGAAATATATAGACAAATAAATATATATAAAGACATATAGATATACAAATATATATATATATATAAATGAAACAAGAAGAAATTACAAATGAAGACGGAACAAAGACAATTAAAGTTTATTCAACATACTCAGATGCTCAAAAGAAAGCAACCGCTAAATATAGGGCTAACAATAAGGAAAAAGTCAATGAACAAAGAAAGAAGTATTATCAAACCAGAAAAACCAACGACCCTAACTTTTTAGCCTATAAAAGACAAAAAGCAAAGGAATATTATATAAGAAAGAAAGCATCAAAAGAAGTTATCCCATTAGTGGAACCAATTCCAGAACCAACTCCTGAACCAACTCCTGAACCAACTCCTGAACCAATCCCAGAACCGGTTATTGAAACCAAACCAAAGAAAAACAGAAAATCAAAAAATAAAACTATTTAAGAGTTTATATATATATACTATACTATATTAAATGAGTGTTAAATTAATTTCATATACACAAACAACTGATAATAAAAGTATTACCGATTTAATTTGTTATTGTGCAAGGGTGTCAAATCCAACTAATCAGGAATTGAACGAGAACAATGATAGGCTTATAAATTATCTTATTAAAAATAAACATTGGAGTCCATTTGAAATGGTTAATATATGTTTAGAAATCAGAACAACCAGAGATATAGCCAGACAAATTTTAAGACACAGGTCTTTTACTTTTCAAGAGTTCAGTCAAAGGTATGCGGAAGTAAATCAACCATTTATTATTAGAGAAGCTAGAACACAGGATATTAAAAACAGACAAAACAGTAATGAAACGGATGATATAGAAATTATTCAAGAATGGTTAGATATACAATACGATGTTAAAAATAGTATTTTACAATTATACAATAAAGCTTTAGAGATTGGAATAGCTAAAGAACAAGCAAGAGCCATATTACCAGAAGGAATGACACCATCCACTATATATGTAAATGGAACATTAAGAAGTTGGATTCATTATATAGATTTAAGAAGTAAAAATGGAACGCAGAAAGAGCATAAAGAAATAGCAATATTATGTAGTAAGGAAATAAGTAGTATATTTCCATATACTAATAATTTTATTTAAAATTATATTTCTGTGTATATTATATATGCACAAAAATAAGTTTGAAATTTTATATTTATCAGATGATGAAACAACCATATCTGATTTAACAGATGAAGAAACAATAAATGATGAATCATTATATTATATATTGGATATATATTGTTGGTATTATAACAATATTCAGTATAGAACTTATGATATACCCGAATCTAATCCTCAACCATATAAAAAAAGAATATTAGAATTAAATATAGACAACTTATGTTTTTAGTTCATTTTGTTTAATCTATTTTTTTTCAATTACGGGAAATGTGAAACATTTCCGTAGATTGAAACAAAAATTAATTAAACAAAAGCCAATATATATAATTATATAGTATGTCATCATATATAGTAGAGGAAGAAGGAGAAACAACATTGATAATTAACGGTGTTGAATCTGAAAGTTATCATTTATTATATAGTGATTTACATAAACGACGAAAAGGGGTTGTTTTAAAACAAATGATGAAGAATTGGTATGAAGTAGAGAAGCAAATGAGATTCTTCATTATGTATAACATAGATACAGATGATTTTATGAAAAGAGTTTCTAAAATATATTTCCTTACATTAAGAGCCAGTAAAGAACAAGAGAACGATATAAAGCAACGAAATAAATCTAATAAGGAAAGAATCAAAAAATTAAATAAATTAAGAAAAACAAAAAACCCAATTTAAAGAATAGTTTATATATATACTTATACAATGGGACTTATATACAGAAAGAAATTTATTTGTGATACTATTAAACGAACTGATACTCTTAAAATCCTTATTTGTCAATTGATTGATGAATACGAAGAAGACGAAGATGTATTAGATTCATTTTATAGTAGTATGTTAGAAATATCTATTAATAAAGATGAGGATGAACGAGAAGCCAATAAACTTTTAGATTTTGTCATAAATGATAAAAAGTTTAGTAGTCAAATTGATAATATTCCTAAATTTGAAAATATAGTAAATAAAGAATATATAAAATATTTACCGACTATATTTTTATCATCAATGATGATTATATATATAATACTCAAATCCACCAATTAAGGGCGTTATCAGGCTATATATAATAAAAGGAATATGGATTTAATTGATTATTAAGCGTTTTATTAACTTTAACCCTCGTTTTATATAGAATACTATTAATTAAAAATTTTTAATTAATGTTTATATATCAAATAATTCCATTTAAATGATTATTAATATTAATAATCATTTAAATACCCCCTTTTTACGGTATATTTATTCTTTATTTAGTATATATCCTGACTTAGCTCCATTGTAGTGGGTTAAAGTGTTGATAAGTGTTTTGATAATTTTAATAACATATCATAATTTACTATATACGATGATAAATCCTTTTCTATTGCTTCATTTTGTAAATTCTTTTTACCTTGTCTATATATAGGTATTAAACTAATATCTGATGTAATAAGACCCTCTTCTCTATAGTAATAATAAAAACAAGATATATTCATTAAAGAACGGCTTATTATATAAAACCTCTTTATATCTGTCTCTATAATACATTCTTTAACCGCTTTATCTCTTATATCATAAGGTAATACAAATATATCTCTATTGAATATATCAACTATATCTTTACCCTCAATTTTAAACCAATCATAATCCTCTTGTATATCTTCCATATAATATATATATTATAAAGAAAGTTTTATATTAATTATATAAAGGAATAATGATATAATATATTATATGACTGATAAAAGTGAAGGAATAACTAAATACTCAAATCTTGATGAAGTATATAGAAAGGCTAAAAAGTATTTGGGAAATGATGTAAAGATATATTTATCTAACAAAAAAGATAAAAAATTTATGATTGAACATAATGGTAAATTTATTCATTTTGGAGCTTATGGGATGGAAGATTATACCAAACATAAGGATGATGAACGCAGAGATAGATATCTTAAAAGAGCATCTAATATAAAAGGTAATTGGAAGGATTATAAATATAGTCCCAATAATCTTGCTATAAATATTTTATGGTGATTATTGATTTTGAAGTATTGTTGCCCTTATTGTTAGATTTTGAATTATATCCTTTAGTTTTTCTATTTTTTCATAATCCCTTTTGGTTGATATTTCATATAATCTAATCTTTTCTTTAAGGGCTTGATTTTCTTTTTTTAATTCTTCCATAATATATATAATTGTATATTATGATTATATTCTTAAATTAATTAATTTGCCATAAGTATAAAAAATAATAGTAGTATAAAAAAATAATATTGTATAATTTATATAAACTATATAATATAAAAAACTATAAAATATACTACTATAAAAATATTAACTTATGACAAATTAAGCATACAAACCAGAACCACCAATATCTTCACCACCTTTATTAAATTTATGGTATTGGGGTGGTAATTGGAACTGCATATGGAAATTAGCCCCATATGGTTGAGACTCTAAAGCCGGAGGTAAATGAACATCAGAAGAATGAAGAGTTCCACGACCTACCAACATTCCTGTTGATCTTCTTCCCGGATGAACCATTGAAGCCATTCTGTGATGTCTAATTCCCGTCCCTCTTGAAGGAGGAGCCATTAAATCATCCCAATAAGGTTTAATAGGAGCAACAGTCTTTTTCAAGTCAAATCCTTTATCAGACATTTCAGCACTAGCTTTATCAGCCAATTCTTTACCGACTCCAGCTCTTTTTAAATAGCCCATATTGGTTCCTAATTGATGATTTAATTCATCAACTAAACCTCTACCACTTGCTCCAGCATATAGACCAGAACCAACACCTAACCCGAGTTTCTTTGATAAAAGTTTAAAACCAATATCAATACCCTTGTCCGCTAATTTATCATAAATATCTCCACCAGAAGCACCGGCAAACAAACCAGCTCCTCCAAATGGTAATTCTTTGAACATATCTAATGATTTAGCTTCTTTCATTAGTTGTGAATGTTGTTCTGGTGTCAAACTTCTATTAGCCTCTATTTCTTCAGGAGTTAATTTCATTTCTAAACCTTTGTTTTTAGCAAACGCTCTTGTTGCTAATCTGTAATTTAACGGACTAACAACTAAACTAACACCGGAACCTTTTTTAACTCTTACGGGATGACCCTTTCTGAGTTTGCCTAATTGTCTTTTACTGACATCAATTGGAATTAAATGCATTATATTATACTATTATAATATAACTGTAGTCTTAAATAGATTAATTAATAGATAATGACCTTTTAATTTAAAATAGATATTATATTAGGTATTACACCCTTGCACCTGTTAATATATCAATACTGACTTCTACACCGTATTCAACGAAAACCCACAAATTTAAATTTTCAGTTGAATAGTTTGTTCCAAGAATTTGAACAGATTTAGGAACAGATTGTTCAACTGGAAGCATTCTTTCAACATTAACATAATAATAACAATATTCATTTTGGAAATCCATAAAATTGATTAATCCGGATGTTAAACCATCAGTTAAACCACCGTTGACAGCATTTTGACCATACAATTGATTATTAAATTGTTCAAAAGTATATCTTTGCATATTATAAATAGCATTTTGTCCAGATATTTGAACATTAAAGTTTCCAAGAGACACCATTGGAGCAGTTGGTCCAGTTCCAGCGGGGTCAATTGGTGATTGAAATTCAGTGTAAGTAGTAGTACCATCAGATGGTTTAAATTTATAGAATGGTATAATCAAAACAGATTTAATATTTGCTATACCATTAGTAATTAAATTATTGAATTGAGTACCCGCAGGAATACCAGTTGTGACTTGATATTGGTAAATATCAGTGTATTTAATTTGTTTAACAGGATTGGACAAATATGCTTGTTCAAAAACGGGATTAAATGTATAAGCAGGTACATATAAATAAATAGATTTGGATAATTGTCCAGTTGATAATTTAGTACTACCGGTCACAAAAGTTGAAACAGTATTATTTAAAATAGTTGCACCAACCGACAAGTCATAATATATTGTTGATGTTGCCGGTAAATTGGTATCATCTATAAAACTACTACCAGTATCAACAGATGGAATCATAATAGGATTAACACCACCAACTGGTACAGTATTTACGATTGTTGAAATCAAATTTGAAGCCATAGTTATGACCGAAGAAGCATTATTTAAATTCATTGTCATCTTCATAAATGCACCCTTAATTAAAGGAACCATATTAAAAAAAGAATGAATGTGTTTTAAATAAATAGTTGCCATACAAGAAATTTGTAATAATCCTTCCTGAGTTGCCGAACCATCTGTTTGTTGTGAAACATAAGACTTCCAAACACTTCTACTATATGTTTCAGAAATACCAACAGTTGAATAACTTGATGAACTAGCCGAAAAATTTTCACCAACACCATAAGCAATCCATTGAATTCTTTTAGTTAAACCAACATTACCACCTCTTTTTGAAGTAATATTATATTGATTATAATAATTTAAAAATAATGTATCTACGGAAGGTGAATCATAATAAGAACAATCATTATTTGAAATTTCTGGACCATTACTTGAGGCGGTTGTATTTCTATATACCCAAGCACCAGCAGTGTCGGGATAAAATCCAATAGTAGCACCCTGAGTTGATACATCAGCCCAAGAAAGTGTAGTCATAAGTTTAAATGAATTCCACATATTACAAAATGGTGTTTGTTGAATAATAGTTGTACCATTATAATCTAAAGTAAAAGAGTGGATAATAGTACCAAACCAATTTTTAAGACCAATAGAATATTGTCCTATGGTATAAGCAGCGGTTCCCTTTGAAGCGGCTACAGATAAAAGAAGGGGGACTTCTAAATAAGCCTCTCTATATGACATATATTTATTACTGTTTGACAATTGAGAAGTATCAATTATAGATTGATTTGATTGATAATTTTGATTTTGATTGTCAAGAATATTGAGCCAATCCTTTCTAATAAAAACATTAGGAGAACCTTCAATTTCTTGACTTAGGTCGAATACTAGTTTATCACAAGACATCTTAATATATAGATATCTATATATTAAATCCTTTAAATTAAATTTTTAGTTTAAACAGACATAACAATATTTTTTCTTTTTGGCTTGCCTTTAGCTTCTATTTTGAGTTTAGATAACTTATCGGCTATTTTATCCGCTAAACCTGTCCCAGACTGGAATGATTTATTCATTCCTGTCCCTTGGTGTTCTTTAATTGATTCTTTTCTTGTATATGGATTAACACCAGTAGTAGCGATATAATCATCAATTGACCTATATGATGACTGACCACCAATCCCACCGTCTAATAAAACAGTTCCTATACCATTCCCTATTGATGATTTATGAAGTGAATGAATTCTCATATTAGTATGAGGTAAATGAATTTTATGATGCATTTATATTTATATACATATCTTTATTGCTTTATGCTATATCGTTTTTCTTTTGTTTCAATAAAATATTCCTATAAGATAAGATTGAACGGGTTATAGTGTCCAATGATTTGATTTTATCCTCTTTTATCTTATCTCCTATTGTTGAAGCCGTTTTAACCTCATTAAATAATTTTGTTCTGTCTTGATTGATTTCATCTAACCAACCATTAATTTTTTGTTCATTAATTGTATAATCTTGTTGTAGCATATATATCATATTATGTAATTATATTTTTATATTGATTTATTTAGTTTATAGATTTGCCATAGAATGTATTTTTCATAGTCGTCAATTTTAAACTTTTTCTAAAAATAAAAAAATTATAAAATTATAAAAATCTATAAATTACTCCACTATAAAATTTCTAACCTATGACAAATTATTGATTCCTATAAATTTATTTTCCTGCGAGAAATGCCTCGTCTGCATCTCTAATAGCCAATAGTATAGTCATATTATTATCTAAAATGGTTAAAGGAGCCAAATCAGAGCCTAAAAGGTTTAATGTCAATTGATTATAAGTTCCATCAATCATTTTAGTCCATATAAAGTTAGGAGGGCGTTCAATAATTTGTTCCCCTACATTAACAGTAGGATTTAAAGAATAAATTATAGATGACGGTTGACAATAAGGATTATTAACATTTGATAAAGAGAATAATATATTTGAATTTGGTTGTAGTTGTGGTGATAAGTTTGATAAATATGATAAAGTCCCTATAGTTGATTTAGCAACATAATTATTAGCTTTTGTAGGAGCTGGAGGAACATAAGCATTTAATAAATTATTATTAGAAGCAAAACCAGCAGTATAACCCACCAATTTAGAAAAGTTAGAAGGAAATGTCACCACAGTATTTTGTTGTGTAGCAGGCCAGCCAGATGTAGGAAAATTAGACGGTTGAGTCATTCCAGCGGGTAAAGCGGTAGGAATTAAATAAGTATTCAATTGAACGGCATAACGGTTAATATTAAGAAGTAATTCAAAGGGGTAATAATACTTATTTGGTGTAGTTGTAGCGTCATACCAATAAGTCCCATTTTTGATACATTCATATTGGATTAGATTGTTTAAGTCTGATATTTCATACAACCCATCAGGAATATTGATTGTATAAGTAGTAGTTGTCACACCACCTGTCCAAGTATATGTGAATACATTATTTCCTAAATTTGATGTGATATTAAACCAAGAATAATACATTGAAATAGATGAGACAGCAATATACTTATTTTTCAATACCACTGAATTAGGGAATTTATAGACAAGTTTATTGTTTTGTCCATCATCAACAATGTTTGTAGAATTTAAAACTAGAATAAACATTTATATAGTATAGTATATAAATATTCTTTTAATATAAAATTATTTTCTCAAAGAAGGAAGGTGTTCAGGAATATATATTTTATCTAATCTATCAACACCGGTCTCTTGAGCTTTCTTTGATGTTTTTGGTTGAGTCAATCCTCTTCCTGATGATTTGACTGTGTTATCTAAACCAATAGCAGAAGGAACCTGAGAACCCCCAAAATAAAACGGAGCTTGAAAACCACCGGACTCCATTTGAGGCAAAACACTATTAGGGTGTAAAACTTTTTGATGAACATTATAAAATCCACTCATTATATTTATATCTATATTGGTTATTTTTTATATTAGATTTTTTTAGTACTCTGTTTTAAATGAACTTGTTTCATTTAATATCCCAAATCAACTAAAGTTGTTAATAAATCATTTACTTCATTTCTTGGAAGTGTTCCTTCTCTTGATAATTTAATAATTAAAAGTTTGAATTTCTTCACCAAATCTTTACTATCATTACCACTCATTATTTCACCCTTCATAACTTCAAATGAGTGAATATCCTTTTCTCTCTTATCTTTTGAAGGAGCTGGAACAGAAAACTTGTCGGCTAAATTAGATTTTGATAAAACTTTATGGAGATAATTTTGTTCCTCTTCATTCAATCCTTTAACATCATCGTAATTAGGAACAGAACCACCAACAATTGACTTTAAAACCCTTTGTAAGTTAGGAGAAATCATTTTAGAAGGCATATCTCTATAATTAGAATGGTTCTTTCTTCTAATTGTCAAAATATTGCCAGTTAAGTTCTTTTGATTAATTTCATTTATACCAAATCCCACATAATTAGGAACTTTAACACTTTTAGGCTTTTCTTTAACCAATCCAGACCCCTTGGGACGTCCTCTTCTCTTCTTTCTTAATCCATCACCCTTACTACTTAATGAAAATGATTCAGAAGGTGTTCTTGATGAAAATGAATCAGGAAGTGTTCCTAATTCTTCTCTTTCTTTTCTTTCATTTAAATATTCTAATATATCATTTATATTATCATTTATTATTTTTTTAATTCCAAATTGTTCAGATGATTCAGAAGGTGTTCTTGATGATAATGAATACAAATTTTGAGGATTTAAATCTCCGGCTAATTTAACATATGCGGGATTTTCATAAGGATTAACAATTAATACTTTTTGAGCATTATTTGATTGATTTCTTATATTTTGTTCATTCATTATAGCATCTCTTCTTTGTATTGATTCTAAATGTTTATTTTGGTCTAATTTATTCTGTGCATCTCCTATTAGATTATTCAATGGATTTTCTGTGAAAAAATTATATAATGGTGTAAATATACCATCCAGATTAATTATAATCTGTTCAATTTGTCTTAAGTTTTGCATTTCAACTGCTCTTTCAATTAACCTAATTAATGAATATATAGATTTCAATGAGGGTAATTTCCTCAATTCTTTAGTTAATACTGTTAACCCAAATTCATTTGTCATTTGAAATTCATCATTTAAAGCCATATTAGCACTTGTATTAATTAATTCATTAGATGGTATATTTGATTCAATGTAAGTTATTTTTGTTAGTAATATATTTAACATTCTATCATCAATAACACCTCCTTTAACAGTTGCTAAATTTCTAGATATATTACCTAATTCCGTTTTTAATCTTGAGAAATCATTTTTATCCATAAGTTTATTTTTATTATCAAATGATGTTCCAGAATCAAAAAATGATTTAGCACTTATAACACTGTCCATATTTCTATTGTAGTATCCTTCAATAATATTAACAAATGTAGAAACATCATTAGCATCGCCTTGAATACCATATTTAAATTTCTTTTTCATTATTTTGGCTAATTCTGGTAGGTTTTGAACAAAGAAATTGAATAATTTATTGTCTATATTAAGAGGTGATGCTAAAACACCGTTAACAATTGATAATGATACAGAAGGGTCATAAAGTCCTTTTAAGTCATCTACTACTCCTTGTTTCATTTTTTCAATATCTGCTAATTTCTCTGACGTAGTTCTTGTATCTTTCATTTGAGAAACAGCGGGGAGAATACCACTTAAAAGATAATTCTTATTAGCTTGAAGATTGATATCGTTATTTTGAGCTTGAAGAGCTAAAGTCTCCATATACTCATTTCTTTTCTCATTCGCTTTAGCTTGTGAATTTACTGGTTGTCCACTCATTTATATACATATGTATATAAATTTGATTTTAAAAAGATTTTAAATTAAATATTATAAACGGGATAATTAGAGTAATCTCGTTTAGTTTCAAATATTGTTTCCTGACAAATATCATTGAATTCATCTATAATCTCTGGTTCTGTCTTTAATAGATATTCATTCATAAGTTCAATTAATTTGGTTTTTTCTTTACTGGATAAATATGAAGTATTCACCATAATATCTTTTCCCATTTTATGAAGACATATTGATTTAACTCTTATAATCATATCACGTCTTTTAGTCTTTTCACTATCAGAAACTATAGTTGCTTTTAATCTTTCTTCATCCTCTTTAATATCCTTTAATTGTTGATTAATAGTTGGAATCCCATCGGCGGTTAATTCCTTAGAATCCGTTTTTTGACATAACTCAATATTTTTAGAGTCGTCTAATTTTGTATTTTCTATATTTATATTATTATTTTCAATTTTAGAAATATTATTATTATCACTACTATTATTTTCCTCATTTATGGCAAATTGTTGATTTTGACATTCACAATCATTATTGATTTTAATTTTACTAAAAATTAAATCCATTTATATGATATAAATATAATAATGAATATCTGTTTAAACTATTTCTCATTAATTGGTTTATTAACATTAATATTGGAGCCTTTAATATCTATTAATTCCTTTTCTCTTTTCAATCCTTCTTGTTTCGTTTTACAAGGATATTTCTCAATAATAATCATTTCAAATTTATCCCATCCACCTAACGCTCTTATAAACTGATATAATGGGTATGAATACTTTTTAGAACTCTTATTATTAACATTCTTTTTATGTTGTGATCTCCTTTGTGAAAAATTTGTTGTTGAACCTATATAAAAATTGGTTTCATCGTCTTTAGGATATATTTTATAAATAACAAAATTGTCGTATTTATTCATTTATGTATTGATATATAATTTTAATCTTATGTTTATTTCTTTTTACGCATTGCTCTTAATCTTGCCATTTTTTCCTTCATTTCGGGACTTCCTTTAGTTATACGTCCACCTTCTAATTTTTTCAACAATAAATCTTTCAATTTATCATCTCGTTTCTCTTTTATAACTTCTAAATATTGTTCTAAAGCGGGGTTTTTAGTCTTCTTTAAAGCTTTAGTTCCCTTCTTCTTCTTTAAACCATCACCCATCGTATATTCACCATCCTTAACATTATGAGAGTTAATATCAATATGAACGGCTTCAGGTTGTTTTCTAGGTCGCCCTCGCTTGCGAGTGGTGGCATTCGCGACCTCGGGCGCCGCTTGACAGCCTCGTTTTTTAACTCCAAATCCATAATGTTTATTTAATAAACCACTCGTTTTATCAATAGCACTTGAAACGGGAGGAGCTATTATACTGGTCACTTCTGATAAAGCAGGCATCATATCTTTAGTGACAAATTTAGCGGCAGCCCTGCTTTGAGCATCTCCTTGATTATTCCAAGATTGTGTGAAGGCTTTCTTAACAGGATTAAAAAAGTCAGTAAAAGCATTACCCCCTGTCATTTCTGGTTCTTCTTGTCCCACATTATGAAGACTTCTAGGCATTGGTCTCACACCAAAACCTTTCATCAAATAATTTTCTACACCTTTTGCTATAGGGTCTAACAATCCATTTCCCTTCTTCATTCTATCCTTTAATTCATCCTTTAATAATGGTAAAGCGAATTTACCTACCTCCTTTAACACAGGTGTTATTTGTTTTAAATCAAATCCCTTTCCTTTTAAATGTCTCTTAATATGATTAATTAATTTTCTATGTTTTGGGGATAATTTTTTCATACTAACGCTTTCTTCATCAGAACTTGAATCAGAATCAGAATCAGAATCAATTATTTTTTCAATTTTTCCACCTTTGGATTTTAACATTGATATAATTAATAATATCCCTTTATCCTTAATTGATTTAGTTATATATTGTCTACCTTGTAAATCTTCGGGATTATATTGTCTAAATCTATATTGTGTTTTTGTTTCATCCATTGAACCACTATAATATTTATTATTTATGAGAAATTCTTTTGCTCTATCAGTTGTCCACATTCTTTTATTAAATACTATACTTTGAACAATATCTTTTTTAGATAAATCGGGTTTCCTAGGAACTAAACTGCCGCCTAATAACCCGCTAAACATTGCTCCTGTATCTGTTGCTCCTTTCATTATATTCTTTGTTGTATGTAATCCTTCAAATAAATCCTGAGTATCCTGTTTGATAAAATTATAGTCATCTTGATTTCCAATATTAGAACTTTGAAGGAGATTTAAAACAAAATCCTGACAATTATTATTTACACCATCGTATAAGAAAAATTTATCTTTACCAATTCTATTCATACAATTTTGAATCATTTGATTTAGTGTTATATTTGGAATATTCATTATTTTCTTGTCTTCTGATTTATCGGCTTTTACTGGTGGCATTTCTAAATTTACTACTGCTGTTTTCTCAATTGAATATAATTTATTATCATTTGTTTCCATAACCAATTTTAAATGAAATAAATCATCATAAGGTTTTCCTGAAAATCTTTTGTTAAATTCTCCTTTAGAAGTAATGTTCATTAGTTCAGTAATTGCTTTTTGAACTGGATTTCTAACAATATGAATAGAAGCTATAGGTTTATTACCTACATAATCTATAATCTCTTTTGCTTTTCTTGTAAAGTTTGTTTTGTCAAATCCCCAGTCAAAAATAGGAGTGGTTAAAGGTTTAGTAATATTTTGATATGGTGTTCTATATTCTTTAGGGCTTGATAAACTTGTTTTATTAAGCGTCCACCCCATCATACTTTTCATATTATCAAACAACCCAGAACCCTGCTTGATATAATGATATTTCTTGTAATCTTCGGGACTATAATATTCAGATGGTAAAATAATATGTTTATCAAAAAGTTTTTTAGCCGTTTTTGATTTCAACATTTTGTTTTTGTCAAAATGTGAATCATTTAATGTCAGTTCTTCTTCTCCTCTTTTAAATATAATTTTATTCTTGTTTTGTTTATTTATATATTTCTCTTCTTCGGAAACGGGTTTGCCGGTTCTTGGGTCAATTCTTGTATCAACTTTAATAGGTATATCAATTCTTTCTTCTTTAGAAAATTTAATTTCTGGTTTGGGAGGTAGTTTTATGACAACTTTTTTATATTCTCTATTTGCTTTAGTTGCTATAAACTTCATTAAAGCATTGTAAGCCTTTGATAATAAATTATAATCTTCTTTAGCCTCATCTAGTTTCCATTGATATTTTGATGAATCATATTTAGGATTATCAATTTTAGATTCATATATCTCTATATCTTCCAAGGCTCTAATGGCTTTTTTTCTTGATAAAGCACTATACATATTCAACTCAAAATTATTTAGTTTTGTTGATAATAAAATATTGTATTTTTCATATATTTGATACTTAGTTTTATCAACTGTATATTTCCCATATTCTGAGACTTTAGAAGCCCTTATAGCTTCATCTTCATTAGCTTCCCTATAACCTTTAGGAATATCCCCAATATAATACCAAGGCTTTAATTTTGCTTGTTTTGCTTCCTCTTTAGCTTTCTTTTCTTCTTCTTTCTTTTTATCGGCTTCGGCTTTCTTATCGGCATTTTTAGCCTTTCGGGCTTCTGCTAATCGTCTCCCCAACTCTTTTGCTTCTTCTGAACCTTTAACCACTCTTGATTTAGTTGGTTGTTTTGTTTCTGGTTTTGGTTTTGGTTCTGGTTTTGGTTTTATTTCCTTTAGCGGTTGAGAGACTTGTTCGCTTAACCGTCCACCTTCAAAACTATCCTTTAATGGTTTTAATTCAGATGTATCAGGATAATCATCATCTTCATCATTATAATCATCATTATTGTCATTATATAATCCTTCTCCACTTAATTTCTTCATTGCTTCTAATCCTTCTATTAAGTTATATATAGCATCTTGTAAATCCATATAATGATTTTCTTCATCTCCTGAAACTTCACCCTCGTCTAAGGCTTTATCAATTCTCTCTGACTCTGATTTTAAAAAAGGTAAATCAGATACCCCGTAATCTTCTTCTAAATTGAATTCTCTTTTCTTTGTTTCTTTAACTGTTTTTTTAGGTGTTTTTCCTCGTTTATCATCTTCTTTCTTCTTTCTTGCTAAGGATTGTGGGTTTTTATTTCCTATATCGTATTCCTTTAACAATTTAGGACTTGCTTGTTTTAAGCCCCATAAATATACTTTATTATCTTCAAATTCTTTTCTTTCCATTATATATATTTATAGTATTATATCTTTATATTATTTTCAATTTGCCATAAAATGAAAAAAGTATAGTGGTGGAATTTATAATTTTTTATATTTTTAATATTTTCTTATTTTTAGAAAAAGTTTAAAATTGACTACTATAAAAATCCTATCCTATGGCAAAAATCCTATTTAAATTTTTATATCTGAATCCTGATGTTTAATATTATGTTCAATATCAAATTTATGTTCATTTGTTTCTAATTGTATATCCCTTTTAATTTGACAACATAAACAATTAATCTCGTAGCATTTTGATTTGTATAACATCCTAGCAAGAGCCAGAACCAAGCCAACACAACTAGTCAATACTAATGACCAAAAAACTTCACTAACCATTATTATAGTTTAATATGTATTATCCTTTTTAAATCAGTTTTAGTATCTACATCCTTAAAAGCATTAGATTCAATATTTTTTAAACCATTTATACTTAGTTTATAACCGTATTTCTTAGCCTGTTTTCTATAATATATATTATGACCTTTATCCATATCTAAAAGCCATTTATGAAATTTATAGGTGTAATCATCAGGACAATACCAAATATTAATCCTATATTTATCTTTATTATCATTTGTCCCAATATCAAATTCCATATAGTGTTCTCCTTCTTTATAATCAATATCAAATTTTATATCATATAAACTGTTAAAATTTACCAACAATGACCAAAAAGGGCGTTTAGTGATTATATCTATATCTTTAGGTTCCTTTTCCAATCTCCTTATAGAACCTGTCAAATATATTCCTTTAATGTTTCTTTTTATATGACGGGCTAAAGCATATATATCTTTACTATTCATAATTATATATATACAGTATATAATTATGTTTAAATTAAAATAATTACTATAATTAAAATTACGGCTCCTATTGATACTATTCCTGTAAAAATAAATACATAATTCCAAAAATCAAATGGGGGTTTATTGTCTCCTAACAATTTTTCACTATCTTTTGATGTTTCTCTTGATTCCATCATTTATAATAGTATATATATTGTAATTAAACTTTATATGGATTATATTTGCCATAAAATAGAAAAAGTATAGTAGTGGTTTTTAAACTTTTCTTAAAAATGAAAAAATATCTAAATTATAAAAAATTATAAAATTGACGACTATAAAAAAATAGGTTTATGACAAATAATAAGATTACACTTTTTATTTCAAGAAATAATAATTTATGTATCCAATATAACTATAGTCAAACGACATCCTAAAGTAGTAATAGCACCAGAACCGTTTATTTTACCAACACTAATATTAAATCCTTCCCCGGGTTGTAAGATATATGTTGTATTCAAAATTTGTGATGTTTGATAATATGTAAAAGCCACTGGACTTGTTAGGGTTGTTAATCTTGAATTTGTAGGTGTCATTAATGCTAAAGAAGGATTTTGTTGATATATTGATGTTGTAGATTGAACACCCGTTCTTGTAATAAAAAGAGTTTCAGTAGTGGGAACATCCCATAAAGTTTGAATATTGATATATATATTCATTACACTATCAGTTGTATTATAAAATATACTATCACTTGAATTAAACATCATTCCAAATCTTACACCGTTATGAGCAGAATATAAATACCAATTGGGGACTATTGTTAAATTTGATGGTGTATTTCCTGATAAAGTTCCATTACTATCAGAAGCGCTGGTTGAAACAGGAGATACAACACTATTAAGAAATACAAATGATTCCGATGCTCCTTCTCTTGATACTATATTCCAATAATTACTTCCATCAGATTTTAATGTAATCATTATATTAGGCATTAAATGATATTTAGATGTATAAACAGTAGCTCCTGTTCCTGTATATAATCCAGTTGATAAATTACCCCTCTTTTGCATACCAAATTTGCCTCCAAAATACTTAGTTCCGTATGTACCTGATATAATCAATATCACAGGAACATAACTATTATTATTAAATGTTATTGTATCATTAGCATTATATAAATTTGGAGGAGGAACTATAAACTCATTAGCAGATGTAGCATAAAAAGTTTGAGCCGGTATAATATTGGTTGCTCCGGCATTAGAACCGGATAAATAATAATTACTACCTACTCCACCACCTGAAGCAGAAATTAATCTAAGATTCTTTTGTCCTAAAGTATTAAGCCAAATCATTGAACCCTCATTCATACTTCCTGAACCTGTTGGAAATGTACTTATTTGTAAATTATTACTATCTCTAAGAAGTGTAGCAGTTCCCGTCATTGCCACCCCTGTATTTGCTTTACCAGTAAATGAAGTTGAACCAACTGTCCCCTGTCTATTGATTATATAAGTTCCAATTGTTCCAATAGTTCCGGAATTCTGATATAAAACAAAACAATTAAAACCACCTGACATTGATATATATGACCCATTAGTAATCAAATCACCAGAATGAGATGAAACTGTAAGAGTTGAATTTGACACACTACCAGTTCCGCTATTTGATGAAGTATTTAAAGCATTAGAAGCATCAACAAAGTTAATAGTAGTATTTTTCAAACCAGAACTAATAGAATATGTACTATCCTGAATTCCTGACAAAAATACATTTATAACGGGAAATGTTGTATTATAAGCAGCAGTTGACTGAGCGGTATTATCTGAGAATGTTATATTATTTGGTATTTTGACATATTCTGTATTTCCACCCAACATAATTTGATTATCATCAGTTATTGAAGCATTATAACCCAAAGCAGTTGAATAGTTAAATGCGGGATTACTTGTTGTAGCTCCAACACCTAATAATGTGTTATTATCTCCTGTCATAGTTTGACCAAAAAGAGCATTAGCACCGATTATAGTATTATTAGAGCCATAATTCTGTTGTCCAGCTTGGTACCCTATAGAAATAGCACTATTAGTAGTAGATGATGGACAATTTTGAGCATATACTCCAATAGCTATATTTGGGGTTAAATTAGCAGTTAGACTTTGTCCAGCACTCTCACCCAAAAAAATATTTCCAAATTCATTTGTCAAAAGATTGCCAGTATTAAGACCAATACAAATATTATTTAAACCAGTTGTTAAATTATCACCGGAACCATTTCCAATGAATAAATTACCATCATTGTTTGGAAAATCTACTATTAATCCTTTATTGTCTAATATATTAATTTTATTATCAATTGATAAATCTCCTACCACTGTAAAATCTCCATTACAAGAAGAACCAGAAAAGAGAGTTTCAGCCCCTTGAGCCATTGGGTAATCAAGTTTCCCAGATAATGAAGAGTTTATAGGATGTTGAGCATTTGTAAAAACAGATGAATCAAATATTGGTAAATTTTCTGTAGGTTCAAAATATTGAGCCATTATATATATTTAATAATATATTTATAATTTTATATGTAAAAAAAAATTAAGTTGAAACACCAGAACTTACCCAACTATAATTTCCAAAAGGAATGGTAAAATTATATGTTGTATTAGGAGTATAAGAAGGTGTTTTTTCTCCTACAAATATTCCTAGAGTTGTTATAGATGTTCTTAAAGCAGCGTTTAGCGTAAATGTTGGATATGTTCCACTGGATAATGTATATTCAACTCCTAAAATTTTAAATGTTGTATTATTGTTTATGAATGATAAATTTAGAGGATTAGATGTTATAGTCAATGTAGTTGAACCACTTGAACCAGAAGCATAAACCCAACCCACAGCTAATCCATAAACTCCTGTCAAGTTAGAGCCTCCTAAGTAATTAGTGAAAATATTACCAGCAGTAGCACTACCAAAAGTAGGTGTCACGGTAAATGTTCCAGTAATTCCAGAACCAGCGGTGACTGTATAATTATTACCACCCAATGATATAACTGAATTTGGAGCTAAAGGACATGCACTTGCCGTGACTATTAGATTGTTTGACGCTCCTGTAGTGGTTGTAGCTAATCCGCCTTCACTAACAGAAAATAAAGTAAATGCTAAACTTGGGTTTGTAGCTCCTGTATAATTAGTATTTAAGGTAATTGTTCCACTAAAAACAGGTGATGATGATGACAAACCAACAGATATATAATAAACAACACTTGATAATGTAATTAACATACCAGTAGCAGGAACAATATTAGAATTATTAATAGTCACCGTTGGACTCCCATTAACTACACTAGCATTAGCTAAAGCTTGCGTTGTTAATAAAGTACTCTGACCAATTACAAATCTGTCAATATAATATATTTTATTGTCAAAACTAATAGGAGACATATATGATATAATACCATCTGTAGCGGTTATATTTACATACATATTTTTAGACGGATAAGCATTAGCACCATAAACAAATATTGTATTGGTTCCTCCGGATGTTGTTTTATTAGTTAGAGTAGCGGTAATTTCAACATTAGTTTGTGTGAATCCCTGACTAGTCACATTAGGTAATCCATTATTAATTATTGGAGTTGTTGAACCAGTACCCATATAAACCGGATTTATTATTGAAGCACCGATGAAAAGAGCTTGAAACCATAAACCACCCATTCTTTTGAGTGAAAACTCTCTATTAAACCAATTTTTAGTACATATTGGTAATTGAATACTCATATTGCCTGAAATACCAGTTCCTCTAAATCTAAATGTTCTATACCACTGTGTAGTATTTAAAACAAGAGCAGTAGCCGAAGTAGATGATAATATAGGACTTTGCCATCCTGATGGTGAAATATCTTTGACGATAAGATTTGTTCCATCACTCATCAATAATAACCAGCTCAATTCTGGAATTATTAATGTTGAACCAGATTCTCCAATATTGAGAATTGGTGCAGTGTTAGTTATACTAATAATATACTCAGAAACATTTTCAATATACATATAGAAATTACTTGATAATGTTGGAGGTGGTATAGTTATAGTGTAAGTGTGATTAGTTGGATTGAATCTTGACCATTTATTAATCATAAAATCAGAAGTAGAATAATCAAGATTGCTAGAAACAGGAACAATAGGATTGACCATTAGATTACCTGTAGGAATATTTAAATTATCTTCAACTTGACCCTGAGTAAATACTTGAGAGTCAAAAATTGGTAAATTTTCAAGAGGCGGAAAATACACAGCCATTATATATAATATTAATAATCATCTTATTTTTAATACAAAAATTTTAAAGGTTGATTAATATATAAGTTATATAAATGAGTAAATTTTCAAGAACCAAACCTTTGACAGCCATTGAAGTTGAAGGAATCAAAGAAAAACCAAAGAAATTTTCTAAACCTCCTTCTGAAATAATAAATTTTTATGAACATATTCCTAAGAAATATTTAGACAAAGCAGAGAATCATAATTATGATTTACATAATATAAAATTACCATTTAGAATGTGTGTTGTTGCTCCTTCTGGAAGTGGAAAGACTAACTTCTTATTAAACTTATTAAGGGTTTTTAGTCATAATAAGGGAACTTTTGTTGATGTAAGTATTATCACAGCTAACAAGGATGAACCATTATATAACTATTTGGAAGGAGAATTTGACCAAATCAATATTAAAGAAGGTATGATGAATACTCCTAAATTAGACGATATGGACAAGGATTATAATCATTTAGTTGTTTGGGATGATTTAGTCCTCTCTAAAGACTTAAAACCAGTTGAAAATTATTATATGAGAGCCAGAAAGAAGAATTGTTCCGTTATTTTCTTATCTCAATCCTATTATGACATACCAAAGTTTATAAGGAAGAATTCTAACTATTTAGTCCTTTTAGACTTGGGAGGAAGTAAAAGAGAACAAACGGCTATTTTAAATGAATGGAGTACTGATTTAGACAAAGATGAGCTTAAAGCAGTTTATAACGATGCTACTTCTAAAGAATTAAACCCTCTTATTATAACCGGTGGTAAGGTTAAAAGGAATGAAAAATATAGGAAGGGTTTTTTAGATTATTATAACCTTGATGAATTCTTAAAGGATATACCTAGAACAACGAAAAGCGGATTAAAGAAGAAGAATAAACCAATATACGAGTCTGATAGTGATAGTGATTAAAATTTATAGGAATCAATAATTTGCCATAAGTTATATTTTTCATAGTAGTAGATTTTATAATTTTCTTAAATTTGAGAAAAAGATAAAAATATAAAAAGTTATAAAACTCACCACTATGAAAAATATAACTTATGGCAAATCTATAAACTAAATAAAAAAATATTTAAGATTATAAGACAATATAAATATATAATGACCGGAGAGTATATAGAACCTAGTAAATCACAAAAATGGACGGTATATTGTAAATTAAAGTGTCCTAATTGTGATAAGATTAAATACCTATTGGAAGGAGAAGACGTTGTATTTTATTACTGTGATAATTGGTTAAATGAAGACCGATTAGGATTTTTAGAATGGATAAATGAATTATCAGAAACAAATATAAAATCATTCCCAATCATATTTAAGTATGGTAAATATTTAACTTATAAAGAAGTATTTGAACAATTTAATTTTTAAAAATCAATTTAAACAATTATTAATATTAATAATTATCTAATGAATGAAAAATCTATTGATGAATTTATTAAGGATAGACGTCCTAATATATCTAAATCTTCTATTAAAACTTATAGTAGCATTTTACGAAACTTATATAAAAAAGTATTTGATTCCGATAAAATCAACTTTGACGACTTTGAAAAATCAAAAGAGATTTTAGACCACTTAAAAACCCTTGAACCCAATAAAAGAAAGACTATATTATCCGCTTTAGTTGTTATAACTGACAATAAGGATTATAGAACACAAATGTTAGATGATATAAAGGATTATAATAAAGAACAAGCAAAACAAGAGAAAAACGAAACTCAGGAACAAAGTTGGGTTAGTCAAGACGAAGTCAATTTGATTTTTAAAGAATTAGAAAAGAACGCTAAACTCCTATACAAGAAATCATCACTATCCAATTCAGATTTACAAGAAATACAATCATATATCATTATGGCTTTATTATCCGGTGTTTTTATCCCTCCAAGACGCTCAAAAGATTATGTAGATTTTAAGATTAAAAATGTGGATAAATCAAAAGATAACTATATTGAAAAAAATAAACTAATATTTAACTCATATAAAACTGCTAAAACATATGGACAACAAACAATTGATATTCCTCCCGGTTTAAATGCTATTTTAAAGAAATGGGTTAAAGTGAATCCAACTGATTATTTATTATTTGATTCATCTCTTAAACCTTTATCCAATGTTAAACTCAATCAAAGAATCAATAAACTATTTGGTAAGAAGGTATCAGTGAATCAATTGAGACACACATTCTTATCTGATAAATATGGGGATTTGATTAATAAGAAAGGAGAACTAGCAAAAGATTTTAAGGATATGGGTTCAAGTATGATACAAGAATCAACTTATATAAAGAAATAAGATTTTTAAAGATATCATTATATAGATATGTATATAATGAATACACTTGGTGATATAGATTTTATGATGAACTATAATGATGGTTTTTTAGTTCATAGAGTATTGACTGGTAGAGGCGGTTTGGGTTATAAACCTTATAATATTAAAGGTGGAACTTTACCAAAAGGCACTTTTTCAAGAGTCAAAAATGAACTTCAAGAACAAATTAAAAATGTTAATGAAGAATATGACTTGGAAAATGTTATTAGCGAAGAAGTAAATGATGAACTTTCAAATATTATGGCAATTTATAATGAATTAAAACACCAAAAAGATGATAAAAGTAAAATTTATTTTGATTATAGCAATGAGGATGAAATTGAAAGTTATAGAGAAAGAGAATATAATCGTCAAAAAGAACAATACGAAGTTGATGAAGATATAAGACAACAAAATGAATTATTTAACCCCCCTATTGATGAAGAAAAGAAAAAACATATTGAAAAAGAGATAGAATTATATAATCAAAAACTAATAAATACTAATGAAGAAATTAAAAATACTGAATCTGCTCTAAGAACATTAAATGTAATGAATGAACTAACTATGGGTTATGTGTCAAATGCTAAAGAATCTGGTCAATATTGGAAAGTTAAAGAATTTAATAGTTCAATCGCTCAAAATAAACAAAAGATAGTTAAAAACAATAATTTATTACTCAAACAAAAAGAAGAAAAAAAAGAATATCAACAAAATATTCTTAAATTAAACGAAGACTTAGAAAGACTTTTAGACAAAGAAGATAAAGAAAGTATTAAAGAGGAAATTGAAGAAAGTCAAGAATTTAAAAATATAATTAGTTCAATGGATTTTTCAGATGATAGTAATAATAATGCGGTTCAAGAAGCATTAAAATTAAGAAATAAATATGGTAATGAAGAAGGGGGTAAAAAGATGGAAAAATATACACTCAATAAATATCCTTCATTATTGGGTGAAGATTATAGAAATCAAAATTATGTTTTAACAGATACTGAAAACACATCTAATGCCGATTTTTATATTTTTGATATTAAAGGTAAAGATAAGGATTGGGAAATGAAAACTAAACTAGCTTATTCAATGAAAAATATAAGTGATAAATTTAAGTCTGAATTAAAAGAAGCATATGATAATGCAAAATTATTTGGTGAAGATTTTGACTTAAAAGTTTTTCTTAAAAATATAGAAGGAGGTTTACCACTTACGGCAAACAAAATAACGGGAGGACAAGGTGATTTTATTCCTTATTATAAAGGGAAACCTGGGGATATGAAATTATGGTCTGTTTATGATACAAGTGGTAAAAATAAGGGAAGTTTAACAAGCAAAGATGTTAGTACAATTTTTTTCTTAAAAGATGGTGTATTTACTTATGATATTACAAAAGATAAAAATATCAGAAGAATACCAGTTGAAGGATATGATGGTGTTTATAGATTATCTTTAGAAGGTGTTTATCCCAAAAATAAATATGGTGAATATTTGATTCCACCATATTTATTGAGACAAATAAAATAAATATAAAAATAAAAAATTATATTTTATATATAATGCACTTAACAACAGAACAAGAAGAAGAAGAGTATGAAAGAATGGTTAAAGCAAGTGAAAAAAAAATTTCAGAAATGCAGAAATTAAGAGCAATTGCTCTTAATCTTCAAAAAGAAAATCCATCTTTAAAAGGTCAAGAATTAAAAAAAAGAGCAATGGAAATATTAAATAATTCTTCAAAGCCTAAAAAACAATCAAAACTAAAAACAAAAACACTCTCTGGAAAAGAATCAA